>FUFK010754942.1_pt1 | contig 49459 bp, 36 predicted proteins | sample 1021851 | NCBI WGS metagenome assembly FUFK01 (sample SAMEA51879418, study PRJEB19060) | metagenome | reverse complement strand
CATGGGACGGTCCTTCCGCGACTTGATGGTGACAGTGTCGATCAGGGTGGGGGCGTGGGGCAGGCGCGGAATCTGACAATAGGGGGATAAAAAGTGACAGGGGCGCGAGTCAGGGATTACTGGCGGCGGAAGGCGCTTGGACTGGTGCCAAACCAGCGGCGGAAGGCACGCCGGAAGCTGGCCACGTCGGTATAGCCTAATTCCAGAGCCACCGCCGCCACCGTGTAATGTGGCAGGGCCAGCAACTGTCCGGCGCGCCGCGCCAGGGTCTGATCACGCAGGGTCTGGAAGCGCATGCCTTCCTGTTTCAGGCGCCGGATCAAGGTGCGCGGGCTCACGTGCAACGCCGCGGCCGTGCTTTCCAGGTTTGGCTCCGCGTTGTTTCGCAGCAGGTGTTCGTGGAGCAATGTCAGTACCTGATCGCTCAGTGTGCCGTGGCGGCGAAGGGCTTCCTGGCGGGCCTCGCATTGCTGTACCGACATCCACAGCAGCTCCCGGTCATGGCTGGGCACCGGCTCATCGCCATAGCGGGCGGGCAGCGTGAGAGCGACGGTGGGCGCGTCGAAAACCACCTCCACGCCGCCGAACGCGGCCGGGAAAAAATCGGCGTGGGGTGGAGGCGGATAGTTGAAATGGACCGCGCCCTGTTGAATCGGCTGCCCGCGCAGCACCACATGGCAGGCGAAAGCGGACGCCAACGCTGATTCAGTCAAGAAACGGACGGCATAGTCCTGTTCATGGGCGAAGTCCAGACGCAGGGTGATGGTGTCCGCGTCCTCCAACAGGGAGGTGCTGAAAATCCGTGTGCGGGTATTGTTGAAGCGCGCGAACAGCGTCATGGCATCGCGCAGGGTGGCGCTGGCCATGGCCGCCATGCCCATGGCGCCATGCATGGCCGGCAGTGCGCGCAGTCCGGTGCGCAGCGCCAGATCCGGGTGGGGGGACAGCGCCAGGGCGTTGGCGATCAGGCGCCGGGCGCCGGGCCAGTCGATAAAGCCGTCGCTGTTTTCCAGGGTGTCCGGGTCGACGCCGGTGCCTTCCAGCAGGGCTTGCAGGCCGTCGCGGTCCGGTTCCAGGGTACGCGCGATCATCCGACAGTAGGTCATCGCCAGGTCCGGGGTCATGGGCGGCCCCCGTCACCGTCGGCGTTGGCTTCCCGGAAACCACCCAGATAGCCGGCCACCATGTCCGTGAGCTCTTCCGCCACCGCGGCTTCGGGCAGCAGGGTGTCACTCTGGCTGGCGTGTCGCACCATGGTGAACAGCACGCTGTTGGCGACGATAAAAACACGAACCTGCAGGTTGTCGATGGGGTAGTCCCGGTAGTGCTTTATGAAGTACAGCCGCGACAGCTCCATGAAGTGCTGTTGCAGCACGTCGGCGACCCGGTTGGTGGGCAGGCGGTGCCAGTTGCGCACCAGCTCCAGGTAGAGGCCATCGCGGGAGTGCAGGACCGCGAAGCCGAACCGGATGGCGCCGTTCACGGTCTCGCGCAGGCCGGCGCTGTCCGCCACAGGCAGGCGGCGCAGCCCCTGGGCGATATCGCCGGCGAGCTTATCCATCAGCGCCTCGACCAGAGCCTCCTTGCTTTCGAAATACTGGTACAGCGAGCCCACGCTGACGCCGGCGATCTCCGCGATGCGCACCGTGGTGGTGTGGTCCAGACCGTGTTCCACCAGCGCCCGGCCGGTGGCTTCGATGAGGCTGTCCACCAGTTGCCGGGAGCGCCGTTGGCGGGGTTGTTTGCGCATGGCGATGTCCGAAGTCCTGCCCAGGAATGCGAATTGAATGCGAATACATATTCGCATTACAGTCCTGGCATCGCAATAACCGCAAAAGCCAACGGAGTCCGCCATGAACGCGCCCGTCCATCCGCCGGAGGTGCCAGAACGCGCCCGGCCCTTCGCCAAGACCCAGGCCCCCACGCCGTATCTGTTGCGCCGCTTTCTGGGCCGCCCGCTGGCGCCCAGTGAAGAGGAGTACCAAGCGGTGACCGAGGCGCTCTGGCAGGGTGATCCGGCCATGGACGCTCTGGTGGCGTGGATGCATCAGCACGGGCCGCGGGAGGCTCGCGCATTGTTCGAGCAGGCTCTGGAGCAGGGCATCGACAGTCTGTCGGCGCCACCGGACCCATTACGGCGCTTTTTCGAGACCGTCGACCACCGTCCGGACTGGCTGGATCCCGCCTTGGTCGACGAGGGCGCCCGCTTCATTCACCGCACCGGCCTCACCGCTACTTATGTGCTGCGCGATCTGGCGTTGATGGGCGGCTACTTGTTGTCCGGCTTCAACCAGTCGCTGGTGCTCACCGGCGCGCTCAGCCAGGGCACCGCCCGGCGGGTGGCGGAAACCGGTAAATGGTGGATCGATTGTACCGAGCCCGGCGGCCTAGGCCGGTTCGGAGAGGGCTTCAAGACCACCCTGCGGGTGCGGCTGGTGCACAGCATGGTGCGCCGCAACCTGGCCGGCCGCCAGGAATGGGACGCGGCCCGCTGGGGGCTGCCGCTGTGCCAGACCGACATGGCCGCCACCTACCTGGGGTTCAGCGTGGTAATGCTGGGCGGGCTGCGCAAACTGGGCGTGCCGGTCACCGGCGGTGAGGCGCGCGCGGTGATGCACCTGTGGAGCTACGCCTGCTGGGTGATGGGCGTGGACGAGCGGTGGCTGGCGTTCAATGAGCGCGACGGCGCGGTGCGGCTGCACCACTGCCTGATGACCCAGAGCCGGCCGGACTGGACCAGCCGTGAGCTGGGGGCGGCCCTGGCCCGGGAGCCGCTGGAGCGCCATTTCAAGCGCTTCCAGGGCCCGCGCCGGTGGCTGCTCTACCGGCAGCATCTGAGCGTGAGCCGCTACTTCCTGGACCGGGAGAAGATGGGCCAGCTGGGTCTGCCCGCCGGGGTGACGCCCTGGTACCCGCTGCTCACCCTGGTGCCGCGTCTGCTCGGCTACAGCGCCCAGCGCTGGCTGCCCGGCCTGGAAGCGCGACAGCGCCGGCGCGGTCGCGACGCCCAGCACCGCGCCCTGGCTTCCATGTTCGGTGACGGCGAGCGGGCCGTCACCGAGCCGCCGCTGTGACGGCGCAGCGGTGATAGATAGAAAAATCTGATCAATCCGTTCTTCCCAGCCCGCTGCTTTCACCGGACCTTCAGGCGTACAGTTTCATCATCCTTTGCAGATAACTGCGAACAAGCTGGAGGTTCCGATGAAACGCATTCTGGTTCTTTACTATTCCATGTACGGCCATATCGAAGCCATGGCGGACGCCGTGGCCGAAGGCGCCCGCCGCGTCGAAGGCGTGCAGGTCGATATCAAGCGCGTCGCCGAGACCATGCCCGAGGACGCCTTCAAGGCGGCCGGCGGCAAGACCGACCAGGCGGCACCGGTGGCCGAACCCGGAGAGCTGAAGGACTACGACGCGGTGATCGTCGGTACGCCCACCCGCTTCGGCAACATGAGCGGCCAGATGCGCACTTTCTGGGACCAGACCGGTGGTCTGTGGGCCAAGGGCGCGCTCGTCGGCAAGGTGGCCAGTGTGTTCACCTCCACCGGTACCGGCGGCGGCAAGGAAACCACCATCACCTCCACCTGGACCACGCTGGCGCACCACGGCTTTATCATCGTGCCGCTGGGCTACGCCGACCCCGAGCAGGCGCAGATGGACATCAAGGAAGTGCACGGCAGCACGCCCTACGGGGCGGGCACCATCGCCGGGCCGGACGGCAGCCGTCAGCCCAGCGACAAAGAGCTGGGCCTGGCCCGCTACCAGGGCGAGCAGGTCGCCAGGCTGACCGTGAAGCTGTAACCCCCGAACCCAAGACGCTGATTCTTACCCCCCTTGCCGCTTCTCCCCCAGAAGCGGCTTTTTTTATTTCAGATCAGGGGTTTGTGCATGCGCCAGCGGGTGAGGGCGACGCCGTCGCGTTCCACGGTTTCCTCGGCGTCGGGCTGGAAGCCGAGGAACAGGAAGAAGTCGTGGGCTACCTGGCTGGCTTCGGTGACCAGCTGCTCGCGGCCCTGGATGCGCGCTTCGTCTTCCAGGTGCTGGTAGAGCAGGGTGGCGATGCCCAGGCGGGCGGTGTCCGGATGGACGTAGATAAAGGTGATGCGGTCGTCCACCAGCTGGGCGAAGCCGGCGATCTCCTGCTGCCATTCGGCGACCATGGTGAGCCCCTTGGCGAGATCCGCCGGGAAGGCCGGGTCGTCGGCGGTGGCGCTCCAGGCCCGACGCTGTTCGGCGTCGTAGTGATCGGCGGCGGTGACCAGAATGGCTTCGCGGAAAACCCGGGTCAGGGCCCCGGCGTCGCTGTCCCGGTAGGGACGGATTTCGAACGGCAGGCCGGGTGCCAAGGCCTCCGCCGGCGGCTCGGTGGTCACCGCGGACGTGGGTTGGCGTTCGTCGGGCGGCGGATCGGCGGCGCGCTCCGGCGCGAACGAGGCGCCCGGAGCCGGCGGCCCGCCGAACAGCCAGCGGCGCAGTCGTTTAAGCATGGCCGGGGCCGTTGACGGTGGTGCTATGAGGCAGGCTCTTCATCGGAGGCCTCCTTCAGCTGTTGTAATTGTTGTTCCAGTGCCTGCAAGTAACGTTCCTGCTTGCGCAGCAGGGCTTCGGTGGTTTCCTGCTGACGGCGCAGGTCGTCGGCGCGCTCCAGCAGTTCCTGCTGTTCGCGGGCGGCGGCGCTTTTCTCTTCCTCGGCGGCGGTGCGGTTGGCGTTATCGGCCAAGGCCGGGAGGGGCGCCAGCAGCGCCAGCATGACGATGAATCGAACGTGAGCCATACACAATACGATCTAAGTGGGACCGGAAATTCCCGAGTCTATCAGAGAGCGGCAAAAAAAACGGAGCCCGGAGGCTCCGCGATGATGGAGAAGCGTTTGGTCCGAAGCGGACTCAGTCGTTGAGGATCTTGTCCTTGAGTTCCTGGTCGATCCAGATGCGGGCGTAGATGGCGTTGGGCTTGACCGCGCCGATGCGGGTTTCGCCGTGGTAGTTCTTCACCCAGGGCCACCAGGCGGAGTACACCATTTCGGTGGGCAGCCAGACGTGCGGTACCGCTTCCTCGATAATGAAATCGTTCAGTTCGCGGATGCTGGCGTTGCGCTTTTCGGTGTCCGGTTCGTGGATGGCGGCGGTGATTTTCTTGTCGAACTCTTCATTGGAGTACAGCGACGCGTTCCAGGTCTGGCCGGTCATGAAGCTTTTGCGCAGGACCTGGATGGGGTTGCCGGAGCCGTTGTTCATCAGGTAGCCGCCGGCCTGGTTCTCGCCGCGCATGTTGGAACGGAAGGCGCCGTATTCCAGCGTTTTCACGTTCATGTTGATGCCCACCTGCTGGTAGTACGCCTGCAGCATGGCGACCACGTCCATGTGATAGGGGCTGCAGGAGCAGACCTGGACGTCGAAGCTGAAGCCTTTCGGGTAACCGGCCTCGGCGAGCAGTTTCTTGGCTTTCTCCGGGTTATGGCTGAACAGTTCCTTGGCGGCGGGGGAGAGGTCCTCCAGCGGGGTATAGAACTCGGTCCAGCGCTGCGCGAACGGGTAGTTGAGCAGCTCGCCTTCGCCATTGAGCAGCGAGGAAAGAATGGCGCGCTGGTCGATGGCCAGGTTCATGGCGCGGCGCACGCGCACGTCGTCGAACGGTTTTTCATCGGTTTTCAGGGCGATGTAGGTGCCCTGGGTGGCCACGTGCTTGCGGAACTCCAGCTCCGGCGCGGTCTTCTTCAGCTGGTCGACCAGCTGCCAGCGGATCGCTTCCATGATGTCCACGCGGCCGGAGCTGAGCGCCGCCACCGAACTCGCCTCGTCCTTGATGATGTGATAGACCACTTTTTCATTGAGCGGCAGCTGGTATTCCTTGCCGTCGATGGTGGTGGTGTCCCAGTAGTTGTCGTTCTTTTCATAGACCTGCTGACGGCCGGTCTGGATGTCGGCGATGCGGTAGGGGCCGGTGCCGGCGGCGTTTTTCCAGTCGGCGCGCTCGTCTTCGCTCAGGTTCTGCCATTCCGGCGGCAGGATGCCGTCGTAGTAGCCCCANGCCAGGCGGTACGGCCAGTTACCGTGNAANTNGCTGAAGTGCGCCACCACGGTGTGCTCGTCCGGGGCNTCCCAGCGTTCCACGAAGTCCCAGAAGGTGGGAATGGCGCGCGGGTTNTCCCAGCGGGTTTTGAANGANGTGATCACGTCGTTGGCCACCAGCTCGCGGCTNTCCATGACGCCGGGCACTTCCTGCCAGTAGACGCCCTNGCGCAGATGGAANACCACGCGCATGGGGTCTTCTTTCACTTCCCAGCTTTCCGCCAGGCTGCCTTCCAGCTGNCCGTAGGGAATGTAGGCCTGCTCNACGAAGCTGTTTTCGTTGCTGCCGCGCGGGCCGTANTGAAGATCGCCGCGCAGCAGCGANTCCATTTGCAGGTTGTCGTGGTTGCCTTTCCAGGTCCAGCGCTGCAGGTCCCAGGTGGTGGCGTCCAGGGTNCGGTAGACCGTGGANACATTGACGGTGCCGNCGGTTTGCGGNGTTTCCGCCNCNGCCGGNCCGGCCCAGGCCAGNGCGGCGGTGGCCGCCAGGGACAGGGCGATTCTCGGTGTACGCANATTCATGNTGCTCTCCTCGTTTTGTTATTTTGTTANAGGTTGCCGGCCATGGCCTGGGCCCGGTCCGGGTCNTGCANNTGGCAGGCNACNNTATGGCGGTCTTCGATTTCCAGNNCGCGCGGCGCTTCNCGNCGGCACAGNTCNGTGGCGTGGGGGCAGCGCGGGTGGAACGGGCACCCCGGCGGCGGATCAATGGGGCTGGGCACTTCGCCGCTCAGTGACGGGTTGAAGTGCTGTTGCACCTCCGGGTCCGGGTTGGCGATCGGGATCGCGCCCAGCAACGCCTGGGTGTAGGGGTGCTGGGGGTTGTCGTAGAGGGTTTCGCGGTCGGCCACTTCCACCACCCGGCCCAGGTACATCACCACGATGCGGTGGCACAGGTGGCGCACCACCGCCAGATCGTGGGCGATGAACAGATAGGTCAGGCCCAGCTCTTTTTGCAGGTCTTCCAGCAGGTTGATCACCTGGGCCTGGATCGATACGTCCAGGGCGGACACCGGCTCGTCGCAGATGATCAGCTCCGGGTCGGCGGCCAGCGCCCGGGCGATGCCGATGCGCTGGCGTTGGCCGCCGGAAAATTCGTGCGGGTAGCGGTCGGCCATCTCCGCTTTCAGGCCCACTTTTTCCAGCAGCCCCATGACTTTTTCCCGGTAGGCGGCGCGGCCCTGGGTAAGGCGGTGCACGCGCAGCGGCTCGCCGACGATGTCCAGCACCTTCATGCGCGGGTTGAGCGCGCCGAACGGGTCCTGGTAGACCATCTGCATGCGCCGGCGCAGCCGCTTCAGCGCCGGCTTGTCCGGGTGGGTGATGTCCTCGCCGTCGAAATGGATGCGGCCGTCGGTGAGCGGGCTCATGCGCAGCATGGCCAGGCCGGTGGTGGACTTGCCGCAGCCGGATTCGCCCACCAGGCCCAGGGTTTCGCCGCGGTCGATATGGAAGGCGACCCCGTCCACCGCTTTCACGGTGCCGGCGTTGCGGCCCAGCAGGCCGGCCTGCAGCGGGAAGTGCACGCGCAGGTCGGAGACTTGCAGAAGCGGTTCAGCGTTTGGCATCGGTATCCACCCAGCAGGCTTTCCAGTGGTTGTCGGTGATCTGTTCCAGGGGCGGCCGTTCGCTGCGACAGCGCGCTTCGGCGAAGCGGCAGCGTGGATGGAACGGGCAGCCCGGGGGCGGGTCGGAGAGATCCGGCGGCTGGCCGGGAATCGGCGTCAGCCGGCTGCCGGGGGCCTGGTCCAGGCGCGGCATGGATTCCATCAGGCCCAGGGTGTAGGGGTGTTTGGGGTGGTGGAAAATCTCTTCCGCGGTGCCCCTCTCCACGATGCGGCCGGCGTACATCACATTGATGCGGTCGGCGTAACGGGCCACCACGCCCAGGTCGTGGGTGATCAGCATCATCGACGAGTTGTTGGCGCGCACCAGGTCGCGCAGCAGTTCCAGGATTTGCGCCTGCACCGTCACGTCCAGGGCGGTGGTGGGCTCGTCGGCGATCAGCAGCTTGGGCAGGCAGGCCAGCCCCATGGCGATCATCACCCGTTGGCGCATGCCGCCGGAGAGCTCGTGGGGATAGGCGTCGAGGCGCTTTTCCGGGTCGCCCAGGCGCACCTGGCGCAGCAGCTCCAGGCAGCGCTCGCGGACCTTTTCCTTGGGCACCGAGCCGTGCACGCGCAGCGGCTCCGCCAGTTGCCGGCCGATGCGCAGGCTCGGGTTCAGCGAGGTCATCGGCTCCTGGAAGATCATGGCGATGTCGCGGCCGCGCAGGCGGCGGATCTGCTCGTCGTCCAGGTCCAGCAGGTCCTGATCGTTGAACAGCACCCGGCCGCCGACGATGCGCCCGGGCGGGCTGGGAATCAGCCGCAGCAGCGACATGGCGGTGATGCTCTTGCCGGAGCCGCTTTCGCCGACGATGGCCAGGATCTCGCCTTCCTTCACGTCGAAGCTGACCTGGTTGACCGCATGGACCTCGTTGCCGTCCTTCTCGAAGACGGTGTGCAGGTCCTGCACGTCGAGCAGGGTGCGGCGGGTAACGTCCGCTTTCATATTCATACGCCGATGGCCCTTTTCACGCGTGCCAGGTAGCGACCGCTGCCGCCGCGCATGCGCGGGTCGAGCATGTCGCGCAGGGCGTCGCCGAACATGTTGATGCCGAACACCACCACGGTCAGGGCGATGCCGGGAATAATCGCCAGCCAGGGGGCCTGGAACATATAGCTGCGCCCGTCCAGGCTGAGCATGCCGCCCCAGCTGGGTGACGGTGGCGGAATGCCCAGGCCCAGGAAGCTGAGGCCGGATTCCGCCAGGATCACCGCCGCCAGGCGGGTGGTGTAGAGCACGATCAGCGGCGCCATCACATTGGGCAGAATGTGGTGCCAGAGAATGCGGGTGCTGGACGCGCCCATGGACTGGGCGGCGTGCACATAGACGTTCTGCCGGGCACTGAGCACCGCGCCGCGCACGATCCGCGAGCCGGAGATGCCGAACAGCAGCCCCAGAATGACGATGATCTGCCAGGTGCCGGGGCCGAGCACGGCCACCGCCACGATCAGCAGAATCAGGTCGGGGAAGCACATCCAGCCGTCCACCAGACGCTGAATGAACATGTCCAGGCGGCCGCCGAAGTAGCCGCTGAGAATGCCCAGCAACGCGGAGATCACGATCGACAGGGTGGTGGCGGCGAACGCCACGATCACCGACAGGCGCGCGCCGTGCACCACGCGGGCGAAGATGTCGCGGCCCAGCTGGTCGGTGCCGAACCAGTATTCCGCCGACGGCGCTTTCAGCCGGTCGATGGGGTTGATGGCGTTATAGCCCTGCGGCGCGATCAGGTCGGCGAAAATGCCGGTGAACAGCAGCAACAGGCAGATCAGCGCGCCCACCGCGCCCAGCGGCCGTTCCCGGCACAGGCGGGCGCAGAACGCCAGGGGTTTGGGCAGTGGCTTGCGGCGTTTGGCGGGCCGCGCCGGGGTGGCCGTGACAGCGGCCGGTTCAACGGATGCATTCATACTTCGAGGTTCCTGTTTCACCGGTCGAACCGTACTTTCGGGTCGAGGTACCCGTAGCACAGATCCACAATCAGATTGACGAGCATTACCACCACGCCGGTGACCAGAAAGACGCCGGTGATGATCGGGTAATCGCGGGTGCTGACGGCCTCCAGCAGCAGCTGGCCGAGGCCGGGCAGGCGGAATATCTGTTCGATGATCACGGTGCCGCCGAACAGGATCGGCACCAGGATGCCGACCAGGGTGATCACCGGAATCATGGCGTTCTTGACCGCGTGCACCAGCACCACGCTGCGCTCGCGCAGGCCCTTGGCCCAGGCGGTGCGGATGTAATCCTGGCGCAGCACTTCCAGCATCATGGTGCGGGTCATGCGCATGATCACCGCCGACAGCGAGGTGCCGAGAATCAGGCTGGGCACCAGGAAGGTTTTCAGGTTTTCGATCGGGTCCTCGAAGAACGGCGTCATCTCGGTGGGCGGCGACCAGCCCCACCACAGCGCCGGCAGGATCACCACCAGGGTGCCCAGCCAGAAGTTGGGAATCGCCAGGGCCAGGATCGAGAAGCTGCGGCCCACGTTGTCGGCCAGGGTCTCCTGGCGTATCGCCGAGAAGATGCCCACCGGCAAGGCGATGATCAGGGCGATCAGCAACGCCAGGATGCCCAGCTCCAGGGTCACGCCCAGGCGGGCGCCGATCTCCTCGGTGACCGGGGTGTTGCGCCACAGGGATTCGCCCAGGTCGCCGCGCAGGGCGTTGCCGGCCCAGCTCAGGTACTGCATGTAGAGCGGCTTATCCATGCCCAGGGCTTTTTCCAGTTGGGCACGGTCGTCGGGGGCGTTGGAGGAGTAGGCGTTCTCGCTGAGCATCAGGTCGAGCACGTCGCCGGGTACCAGCCGCACCACTCCGAATACGATGACGCTGGCGATCAGGAGAGTGGGAATCAACGCCAGCAGACGGCGCAGGACATAAGCACCCATAGGTACATCCGTTATTGTTGTTGGTATTGGGCGCTCTATCGAAGAACGCCATTAAAAAATTATCATTGGTTCAAATAATGAACTTCAATTTCACTTTAGTACGCGGTTTTTGTGACTGTCAAGTCATTCCCCTAAAGGGTTTTTAGGGCTACTTTGTTGATGTAAACAACTGTATTTGCGCTGTTTTCGGCTAATAATTAACCAAAATGACGGGATCAGTGAGGGGGCGATCAAAAACGGCGGGCGGCGGGGCGAATTTTGAGGGTTGCGGAACGGGTTTCCATTCCTGACAAAATAAGCGGTTTGTTTAATTGATTTGCATTATAAATGCGCGCCGGGAGGGTGTCCTGCCCGCCCGGCGCGGACAGCTCACGGCTCCAGGCCGTGCCGGCGCAGGCGGGTCTCGTTGTCCCGCGCCCACTGCTGGTAGCGGTGACGCAGCTCATCGTCGTCCGGCACCGGCGCCCCGACCCACTTGCAGCGCTGCAGCACGGCGCGCCGGAAAGCGCCGTAGCCGCCATAACGGCGCATGGAGAACCATTTCTTGCGCCCCCGGTTGGCGGTGACCGAGAAATTGCCGCCCAGGGGCTTTTCCCGGAAGGTGGCGGTGACCCCCACCAGCCCGAACGGGTTGCCGCCGTCACCGATGCGGCCGCTGTCGTCGCCGGCGTAGAGCACCAGCGGGCGGCGGTCGCCCATGGCGACGCGCACCCGCGGGTCGGTGATCGCCTGGTCGCGCCAGGCGCGGGCCGCCGTCAGCGCCGCGTTCTTGCCGCCCAGGCGGCTGTCCCGGAACGACCGCCGCCGCTGCCGGCGGCGCCCCTGGCTGTCCACATAGGGCACCGCGCACCACCAGAATTGTGCGGCGTGATTGCGATAAATATAGAGGAATGCATGCACATTGGGTTTGCGTTTTATGGCTTGTTCCATAACGTGGGCTTCCTTCCTGTTTCTTTGTTTTTATTGCGTTCCTGCAATGGGGAAACCGCTCTATTATTACAATAATAGAGTAACGTTGAGAAATGGGCGGCGCTTAAAATGCGGAAGGCGCATGATATTTTGCGCCTGAACAAGAAAAGAGGCAGAAAAAAGGGGCGCCGAGGCGCCCCTGATCGGGAGGGTTCTTTTTAAAAAAGAACCGCTCAGTCGGTCATCATCTGGCGCAGCACATAGTGGAGAATGCCGCCGTTCTTGAAGTAGGTGACTTCGGCGCCGGTATCCAGACGGCTGATCGCTTTCACCGTCTGTTCCTTGCCGTTGTCCTTGCGGAACACCACTTCGATTTCCTGGCTGGGTTTGAGGTCATTGCCCAGGTTGGGAATGTCCACTTCCTCGGTGCCGTCGAGATTGAGCGTTTTGCGCGTGGTGCCTTCCGGGAACTGCAGGGGCAGCACGCCCATGCCGATCAGATTGGAACGGTGGATGCGCTCGTAGCTCTCCGCGATCACCGCGCGCACGCCGAGAAGGCGCGTGCCCTTGGCCGCCCAGTCGCGGCTGGAGCCGGTGCCGTACTCTTTGCCGGCCACCACCACGGTGGGCACGTTGTCCTTCTTGTAGCGCATGGCGGCGCCGTAGATCGGCATTTCCTCGCCACCGGGGAAGTGCTTGGTGTAGCCGCCTTCGATCTCCGGGGTCATCTCGTTACGGATGCGGATATTGGCGAAGGTGCCGCGCATCATCACCTCGTGGTTACCGCGCCGGGAACCGTAGGAGTTGAAGTCGATCGGCTCCACGTCGTGGCCCTGCAGGTAATGGCCCGCCGGGCTGTCGGCCTTGATGGCGCCGGCCGGGGAGATGTGGTCGGTGGTCACCGAGTCGCCGAGCATCGCCAGGATGCGGGCGTTCTTGACCGGCTCCACGTCGTCCAGCTCGGCGGTCAGGCCGTCGAAGAACGGCGGGTTCTGGATGTAGGTGGATTTGCTGTTCCACTCGTAGGTTTTGGAATCCGGAATCGGCAGGCTCTTCCAGGTTTCGTCGCCTTCGAACACGCTCGCGTACTGTTTCTCGAACATGTCGTGGTCGACCATCACCACGGCGTCCTGGATTTCCTTGCTGCTCGGCCAGATGTCCTTCATGAACACATCGTTGCCGTCCTTATCCTTGCCGAGCGGGTCTTTTTCCAGGTTGATCTTGACCGTGCCGGCCAGCGCGTAGGCGACCACCAGCGGCGGTGACGCCAGCCAGTTGGTGCGCACGCTCTGGTGAATCCGGCCTTCGAAGTTACGGTTGCCGGACAGCACCGAAGCGACCACCAGATCGCCCTCGGCGATGGCCTTGTCGATCTCGTCGGGCAGCGGCCCGGAGTTGCCGATACAGGTGGTGCAGCCGTAACCCACCAGGTCGAAGCCGATCTGGTTCAGCGGGTCCTGCAGGCCGGCTTTGTTGAGGTAGTCGGTGACCACCTTGGAGCCCGGCGCCAGGGAGGTTTTCACCCAGGGTTTGCGGGTCAGCCCTTTTTCCACCGCTTTCTGCGCCATCAGGCCGGCGGCCATCATCACGCTGGGGTTGGAGGTGTTGGTGCAGGAGGTAATCGCCGCGATCACCACGTCGCCGTGATCCAGGTGGAAGGTCTTGCCGTCCATGGTCACTTCCACGCCGCTGCCCGGCTCGTGGTTGCCGATGGCGGTCTGGCCGCCTTCGCCCTCGAGCTTGCTGATTTCCTCGTCGTTGAGTTTCAGCTCCTGGCTGATCACGTCGATGATGGTGCGTTTCACCTCGGTCATCGGCACGCGGTCCTGGGGCCGCTTCGGGCCGGCCAGGCTGGGCACCACGTCGTCCAGGTCGAGCTCCAGCACGTCGCTGAATTCCGGGTCCGGATCGTCGCTGGAGCGCCACAGGCCCTGGGCCTTGCAGTAGGCTTCCACCAGCGCGATGTCGTCCTTGGGCCGGTTGGTCAGCTCCAGGTATTCGATGGTGCGCTCGTCGATCGGGAAGAAGCCGCAGGTGGCGCCGTATTCCGGTGCCATGTTGCCGATGGTGGCGCGGTCCGCCAGGCTCAGATCGGCCAGGCCGTCGCCGAAGAACTCCACGAATTTGCCGACCACGCCGCGCGAACGGAGCATTTCGGTGACGGTGAGCACCAGGTCGGTGGCGGTCATGCCTTCGCGCATTTTGCCGGTGATCTTGAAGCCCACCACTTCGGGAATCAGCATCGCCACCGGTTGGCCGAGCATGGCCGCTTCCGCTTCGATGCCGCCCACGCCCCAGCCGAGCACGCCCAGGCCGTTGATCATGGTGGTGTGGGAATCGGTGCCCACCAGGGTGTCCGGGTAGGCGAAGGTCTTGCCGTCCTCGGTGTCGCTGTACCAGACGCCGCGGCCCAGATATTCCAGGTTCACCTGGTGGCAGATGCCGGTGCCCGGCGGTACCACGCGGAAATTATTGAAGGCGTTCTGGCCCCAGCGCAGGAACTGATAGCGTTCCTTGTTGCGCTCGTATTCCCGTTCCACGTTNTGNGAGAACGATTGCGGGGTGCCGTANTCGTCCACCATCACCGAGTGGTCGATGACCAGATCCACCGGNGCCAGCGGGTTGATCCGCTGCGGGTCGCCGCCGGCCTTGGCGATGGCGTCGCGCATGGCGGCCAGATCGACCACNCCGGGCACGCCGGTGAAGTCCTGCATCAGNACCCGTGCCGGGCGGTANTTGATTTCGCGATCGGAAGCGCGCTTCTCGGTCCAGCGTACCAGGCCTTCGATGTCCTCCACGGTGACGGATTCACCGTCTTCGTGGCGGAGCAGGTTTTCCAGAAGAACCTTGAGTGAAAAGGGAAGCTTGCTGAGATCACCCCAGCCCTTATCGGCGACGGCATTGATATCGTAATAATGATAGGTCTTGCCGCCGACATCGAGGGTCTTGGCGCTGTTAAGGGTGTCCTGGCCAATCCGTGTCACTGCGCACCTCCTTAGTTGGCGATGTATCTGTACTTGGGTGATTTGATACTACGCCCTTATTGCGGGCACATGAACCAGGCCTTAAGGCTAACGCCGGCTATCATCGCCATGGACCGCGGCGATACCGGGCCGGCGCGCTCAGGTTTTACAGCTTTTCGCAAAGCGGGCCGGCGCGGCGCGGTACAGTTCACGCATGTTTGACTGGATATCGCAAAATAAGGACGTTCTGAACGTATTGATCGGCTTCGCCACGCTGATGGTGTGGGTGGTCTATGCGCAATTGCTTTACAACGGCTACAAGCGTCAGCGCCGCCCGCGGGTGGTGATCAACCGGGGCCGCCACAAGGGTGTCGACGCCCTCTGCCTGATCAGCAACATGAGTGCCGAATCGATCTTCATTCAGCACATCGTTGCACGCCTGGAAACCGACCAAGGCACCTATTTCCAGGATGTCACCGAGCTGGAGCAGAATTACCAGGAAGGCGACGAGGAGCGCGAGCGGCACAGTAGCGGTGATACCCCGTCGCTCAGCGACAGCACCCGCCAGGGGCCGCTCGGGGCCGGTGAGTTCGTGCATATCGGCGCCTTCAACAGCGTCATCGAGCGCATCGCCCAGCGCGAGGGGCTGCGCCTGGATCAACACCGCGACGACCGGGCGGAAAGCGAAAAAGGCATTGTGCGTTTGCGCTCGCTGACCATTCAGCTGGTGGCCATCTACGGCTCCGACGATTACCCCATCGGCGTGGAACGGCGCTTCCTGATCCGCGACCTGGACGAAGGCCGCCTGCTGGTGCCCGCCACCTGGGACAGCAAACGCCTGACCAGCCGCCGGCATCGCAAGCAGGTGCGGCAGCTGATTCAGGACCTGGCCCGCGAGGAAGCGCGCAACTGACGCCGGGTGTTCTTGGCCACCGCATCGATGCGGTATCCTCCTGACTGATCCATCGTTGATGGCCATCGTCATTGGGGGAACCGCATGTCGCTTGAATCCGTGAGCCCGGCCACCGTGCCGGTGTGGCGCCTGCGTGCCTTGGGCACCGCCATGGTGCTGGCGGGCGCGCCGGTGGGCGCCGCCCTGACGCTGTTACCGCTGGACCCCGGCCCGCTGCTGGCGCTGGCGTGCCTGGGCTGGACGCTGCTGGTGTTCGGCCTGGCCTGGTGGCTGCCCGGCGCCTGGTTCCGGCACCTGGGCTACCGCCTCGACCCGCACGGCCTGGTGATTCGCCAGGGCATTTTCTGGCGTCACCGTATTGCCATTCCGCGGGTGCGCATCCAGCACTCCGACGTCAGCCAGGGCCCGCTGCAGCGCCGCTATGGGGTCGGCACCCTGAAGCTGTACACCGCTGGCAGCCGCTTCACCTGCAACGAGCTGCCCGGCCTCGACCACGACACCGCGCTGGCATTGCGCGATACCCTGCTGCGCCAGGACGACGGAGGCGACGGCGATGCGGTATGAGGGTGGCCAGCCGCTTCCGGAAAAACGCCTGCACCCGCTCAGTTGGGTGTTCCAGCTGGTGGGCAGCCTGGGCGCGGTGATCCCGATCGGCGTGGCGGTGGCGCTGGGCGCCGAGCGCGGCGGCCTGTTCTGGGTGGTGGTGCCGCTGCTGTTGCTGGGGCCGCTGGGCGCGCTCTGGCACCAGTGGGTGTACCGCTACGATTTCGCCGACGACGGCCTGGTGATCCGCGACGGCCTGATTTTCCGCAATCTGCGCCAGATCGACTATCGCCGTATCGAGAACATCGACACCCAGCGCAACCTGCTGCACCGCCTGCTGGGCGTCGCCGACGTCAAGGTGGAGACCTCCAGCGGCGGCGGCGCGGAAGCGACCATCCGGGTGTTGTCCCTGGACGACGCCCGCACCCTCAGCGATACCGTGTTCGCGCGCCGCGACGCCCTGAAGGGCGCGACATCGACCGACGATCACGACGCCGGCGAGCCCGCCGAAGGCACCACCTTGCTGACCCTGCCGCCGGGCGAACTGGTGATGCTGGGTCTGATCGATAACCGCAATCTGCTCTGGGTGGGCGCGGTGCTGGGCGCTTTCATGCAGGTGGTGAACGTGGAGACGCTGCAGCGCCTGTTGGGGCCGGTGTTGCGCGACGCCGGCGTCGCCTGGCTGGATCAGCTGGGGCTGGCGGTGGCGGTGCTGCTCGCTCTGGCCACGCTGGTGGCGGTGCTGGCGGTGGGNAAGATNTTGTCCGTGGTGGCCGCGCTGGTGAAGTATTACGGCTACCGTCTGGACGANCAGGGCAGCGATCTGCGTGTGCGCCACGGCCTGTTCACCCGGGTGTCGGTGACCCTGCGGGTGCCGCGCATNCAGGTGGTGCACCAGCTGGCCACGCCGTTGCANCGGCTGTTCCGGCGCGTGGCGCTGCAGGTCGANCAGGCCGGNGGCGGNGGCGANCCGGANGCCGGGCAAAGCGGCGGCGCCCGGCCGCTGGCGCCGATCTGCACGCCGCCCCAGGCCGAGGCGCTGATCGCCCGCGCCTTGCCCGGCATGACCGGGCACCCGCCGGAGTGGCGGACGCTCTCCAGCCGTACCCGCCACCGTCTGGCGCGCCTGTGGCTGTGGTGCTGGACGGCGCTGACGCTACCTCCGGGTTTGTGGTGGCTGGGCGTGCACGGCCTGTGGTTGCCGCTGGCCGGCGTGCCCCTGGCGCTGATCCACGGTCACCTGTACGCCAAGTACACGCGCTGGGCGCTGACCCCGGATCTGCTGCTGTTTCACCGCGGCTGGCTGTGGCGCCGGCTGGCGGTGGTGCCGCGCAATCGCATTCAGGCGATCCGCCTCACCCGCAGCCCGTTCGACCGGCGCTACCGGATGAGCGAACTGGAAGTGGACACCGCCGGCGGCGGCCTCGGCAAACGGCGGGTGCGGCTGCCGTACCTGGANCNCCGNGTGGCNGCNCGNCTGGGTTCGGCGCTGTANCNCTGAATTCGCTTGCAAGATGCCCGCCGCCGGTTTCGAATGGCGGTTTTACNTNACCGGGANTCACCATGCTNGAATGGATCACCATGCCGGAGGCCTGGATNGCNCTGGCCACCCTGACCGCCCTGGAAATCGTGCTGGGCATCGACAACATNATCTTNCTGTCCATCCTGGTGGACCGGCTGCCGGAGAAGCAGCGCCCCAAGGCGCGCCTGATCGGTTTGTCNCTGGCCATGGTGATGCGCCTGGGCCTGCTGGCGTCGCTGGCCTGGCTGACCAAGCTCACCGCCGATCTGTTCATGGTGCTGGGGCAGGGCATTTCCGGGCGCGATCTGGTGCTGATACTGGGCGGCCTCTTCCTGCTGGTGAAATCGGTGCTGGAGATTCACCACTCCATTGAGGACGCCGGCGAGACCCACGAACTGGCCAAGCCCAAGGTGGGTGGCTCCTTCATGGGCATCCTGATTCAGATCGCGATTCTCGACATGGTGTTCTCGCTGGACTCGGTGATCACCGCGGTGGGCATGGCCGACCACATTGAAGTGATGGTGATCGCGGTGGTGATCGCGGTGGGCTTCATGATGGTGTTCGCCAACGCCATCGGCCGCTTTATCACCGAGCACCCGACGCTGAAGATGCTGGCGCTGTCGTTCCTGGTGCTGGTGGGCACGGCCTTGATCGCCGACGGTCTGGAGTTCCACATTCCCAAGGGCTACATCTACTTCGCCATGGCGTTCAGCTTCGGCGTGGAAATGCTCAACCTGCGCATCCGCGCCAACCGCAAGAAGGCCGCCGGCTAATCGTCCTCGCGCCGCCATTCCGGCGGCGCCCAAAAGTGCTTCAGGCGCTGCTTGAGCGGCCCCGGCCGGGCCGCATCCCGAAACATATCCACGGCCTCGTGCAGGGTCAGGGTGATCGGGTTGTGGCTGTTCACCGGCCGGGTGATGCCGTACTCCACCGGCACGTCCTCTTTCTCTTCCACGAAGGTGCCGAACAGGCGGTCGTAGAGAATCAGAATGCCGCCGTAGTTGCGGTCGATGTATTCCGCGTTGCGACCGTGGTGGGCGCGGTGGTGGCTGGGCGTGTTGAACACGAATTCTATGGCCGGGTGCAGCTTGCCGACCCACTGGGTGTGGATGAAGTACTGGTACGCCAGGTTCACCGTGAGCATGAAGAACACCCAGATCGGCTCGAAGCCGAGGAACGCCAGCGGTACGTAGAACAGCCAGTTGCCGACGATGCTGTAGATGGCGCTTTGCCGCATGGCGGTGGAGAAGTTCATCAGAGTGCTGGAGTGGTGCGCCACATGGGCGCTCCAGAACCAGCGGATGCGGTGGCTGGCGCGGTGGAACCAGTAGTAGCAGAACTCCAGCGACACGAACAGCAGCAGCCCGGTGAGCGGCGTCATGGTGATGTCGAACAGGCGGTGCTGGTAGGCCCAGGAGAAAATCAGCGCCACCAGGGTCACCGTCACCAGGGTGTCGAACACCATGTACAGCGAACCCAGGCCCATGCTGGCCATGGAGTCCTTGAGCGTGAGGCGGCCCTGGCCGCGGAACCGCCAGGCCTCGGCGATCAGCACGGCGACGAATACCGGCACCATGGCCGGCAGCACCAGNGTGCGCCANTCCAANTGCTGAAGAAGATCGTTCATGTCCCAACACTCCGCTTATCATGCAGATCAATAACATCAAGATAGCCGGGTGGGGGCACGCCGGGCTTGACAGAGNCCTCCTATTTTTTGACAAATGNCGCCATGANTTCCGTTTCCCGCNCCGCCCATAACACCCCGCCCACCAGCAATTACGTGGCGGCCACCTATGTGCAGCTGCTTTACGACTACCTGGAGGCGCGCGGCCAGGACGCCCGGGCGCTGCTCGGGCCGATGCCGGTGGAGCGCTCGCCGGTGGGNCTGGAGCGGGTCGCTTTGGGGTTCTGGGAACAGAGCCTGGCCACCGCCAGCGCCCGGCTGGGCGATCCGGCCCTGGGGGTGGCGGTGGGCCGCACCATCACGCCGCGGCATTTCGGCCTGCTCGGCTACGCGGTGCTCAACTGCGCCGACCTGGGCCAGGCCTTGGCGCGCATGGAGCGCTATCACCGGCTGATTTACGACGTGAACCCGGCGCGCATCGAGGTGGACGGCGACCGGGTGGAGGTGCGCTGGGGCGTGGAGCGGGGGCTGTCCGGCCAGCTGGTGGACGAGACCGGCATCGCCGCGGTGGTGCAGATGACCCGCGATCTCACCGGCGAGCCGCAGCTGGTGGAGCGGGTCTGTTTCGTCAATCCGCCGCCGGCGGACACCGGCCCCTACGAACGCTTCTTCGGCGGTGAGGTGCGCTTCAACCAGCCGGAGACGGTGATCCGGGTGCCGCTGGAGTACCTGGCGCTGCCGCTGCGCGAGCCGGACGCCAACCTGCTGGCCATTCTCGACCGCCAGGCGGAGGCGCTGCTGGCCCGCCAGGGCGAGGCCGCCGACCCGCTGGAAGGGCAGCTGGCGCGGCTGATGCGCGAACGGCGCCCGACCCTGGAGGCGCTGGCGGCGGCCAACCACCTCAGCGTGCGCACCCTGCAGCGGCGCCTCAGCGAGCGCGACGACAGCTTCCAGGCGCTGCTGGCGCGCACCCGCTACCGGCTGGCCAAGGAATACCTGCGCGACCCGCGCCTGGAGCTCACCGACGTGGCGGCGCTGCTCGGCTACTCCGAGCACAGCGCCTTCACCCGCGCCTTCCGCCACTGGAGCGGCGAAAGCCCCGCCCGCTGGCGCCGCCGCTTGTAGGAGCGGGCCCGCTCCCACAAGGCGGGCTGCCACAGCGTTTGAGTTAGCCGCCGAGCAGCTTCTCCTCGCTGGCTTCCACCGCCTCCAGCGGACCGTAAAGAATCAGGATGTCGCCGTCCTGCAGCACTTCGTCGTCCGCCGGGCGGTCGATGGTGCGGTCGCCGCGCCGCAGGGTCTGCACTTCCACCTTGCTCTCGTTGAGCTTCAGTTCGTCGAGGCGCTTGCCGAGGCAGGCGGCGCGGCCGTGCAGGGTGACCGCGTGCAGCAGCCGGTAGGGGTTGCCGGCGCTGTCGGACGTGGGCAGCGATTCGCCGTGGTAGTAACCGCGCAGCAGCTTGTAGCGCTCGCGGCGGCTCTGGCGCAGCATCGCCAGCACCTTGCCGAACGGCGTGTCGAGCATCATCAGGGCGTGGGCCACCAGCATCAGCGATGCTTCCAGCACCTCCGGCACCACCTCGGCGGCGCCGGCCTGGATCAGCTCGTCCAGGTGGGTGTCGTCGCGGGTGCGCACCAGCACGCGCAGGTCCGGGCACAGCTGGTGGACGGTGTGCAGGATGCGCTCCGCCTGGCGGGCGTCGTCGAAGGTGATCACCAGCAGGCTGGCGCGGTGGATGCCGGCGCGTTCCAGGATTTCCTTGCGGGTGGCGTCGCCGAAGATAATCCGCTCACCGGCCTGGCTGGCTTCCTGGATGCGCACCAGATCGGTGTCGATGGCCACCGCCTGGTGGTGGAAGCGGGTCAGGTAGCGCATCAGGTTCTGCCCCACGCGGCCGTAGCCGCACAGCAGCACATGGCCGGTGGTGGCTTCGTCCACCGCCGGGGTGTCCGGCTCCTGTTCCCACTGGCGCAGTAACCGGCGGGTGAGCGCGCCGCTGTTGTCCAGCAGCGCCGGGGTCACGGCCATGGTGAGCACGGTGATCGACACCAGCACGCCGGCCTGTTCGTTGTCCATCAGCCCGTGGCTCACCGCCAGGGCCACCAGCACGAAGCCGAATTCGCCGCCCTGGGCCAGCAGGATGCCGCTGCGCATGGCGGTTTCGGTGCGCTCGCCCAGCCAGCGCAACAGCAGGCTGATCAGTGCCAGCTTGAACAGCATCAGCACCGCCGCGCCGAGCAGGATCCAGTGCCAGTGGGTGGCGAACAGCGCCGGCGACACCAGCATGCCCACGCCCATGAAAAACAAACCCAGCAGCAGATCCCGGAACGGCCGGATGTCCGCCTCGATCTGGTGGCGGAAGTGGCTTTCGCCCAGCATCATGCCGGCCAGAAACGCGCCCAGCGCCATGGACAGGCCCAGCGCATGGGTCACCCAGGCGGCCAGCAGGGCGAGCAGCAGGGCGGTCATCACGAACACTTCGTCGGAGCGCGCCCGGCCGGTTTCCTCCAGGGCGCGCGGCAGCACCCACTTGCCGATCACATAGATGCCGATGAACAGCGCCAGGGCCTTGCCCAGCGTGGTCGCCGCCGCGATGCCGGGATGCCCGCTGTCCGGGTTGGCGAGCACCGGCAGCAGCACCAGCATGATCACCGCCGCCAGATCCTGGAACAGCAGCACCCCGGTGGTGGCGCGTCCGTAGCCGGTGTTGACCGCGCCGCGGGTGATCAGATCGCGGATCACGATGGCGGTGGAAGAGAGCGCGAAGGCGCCGCCGGCGATCAGCGCCACCGCCGGCGTGAAACCCAGCAGCCACATCAACGCCGCCACCGGCAGCCCGGTGAGCAGCACCTGCAACGGGCCGGCGCCGAACACCACCCGGCGCAGCGCCAGCACTTTGGGAATCGAGAATTCCAGGCCCAGGGAAAACAGCAAAAAGACGATGCCGAATTCCGCCAGGTGCAGCATGCCCTCGGTGTCGCCGACCCAGCCCAGGCCGCCGGGGCCGGCGAGAATGCCGGCGCTCAGGTAGGCGAGAATCGGTGGCAGGTGCAGGCGCCGGAACACCACCACGGCCAGCACCGCCATGGCCAGCAGGACCACTACCTGGGTTAATGCTCCGGTCATGCTGTGGATCCCCCCTGCCTGTTGTTCACGGGGGTACTGTAATACATGCACGGAGCGGAAAGGAGACGGGGCGCCGTTAAAGGCGCCCCGGGGTGGGATGGGGTCAGGGCAGGACGGTGTCGGTGCGGCGGCTCAGGTTCTGAATGCGCAGGTCCTGGTCGGCGTCGGTTTCCGCCTGGTTGAAGGGCGTGCTCTCGCCGAACTGGTCGAGCAGGTACTCCGCCAGGGCGTCCTGTTCGCTGCCCGGGTCGGCGAAGGTGGCCAGGTTGCTGCCGCCGCCGGGGATCGCTTCGGCGTCCAGGTCGATGCGGTTCTCCAGCGGGAAGTCGAACGGGTAGCCGTCGCCGCCCAGGCCGCTGCCGCCTTCGGTGGCCAGGAAGCCCAGCGTCACCAGGCGGATCACCCGGTTAGCGTCGCCGACCACGGCGCCGTTTTGCACCAGGGTGTCGAGCACCGCGCCGTTGTCATCCACCAGCGCCAGGCTACGCACCCGCTCGCCGGCCTGGTCGACGTCGTCGCCGTTGGCGGTGCTGCGCAGACCCTGGCGGGTGGGGTCGAAGCTGAAGCGCAGGCCCGCCACCTGCGGGAACTGGCCGGCCACGCCCTCGACCTTGGCGACCGCGTGCTCGAGCAGCTGGTGGAGTTCGGCGGCGGTGACGTCGCCCACGGTGAGGGTGTTGTTGAAGCGCAGCGAGCCTTCCAGGTCGAACTGGGAGATGTCGCCTTCCGCTTTGCCGGCGCTTTCGTTGGCCGCCGGCGGGAAGAATTCCAGGTCGTCCTCGGAGGTGGAGCCCGGCGGGATCACGAAGTAGCCGATGTCATCACGGATGCCGCCGCCGTTCTTGATCGACACCTGCACGCTGGGGTCGTACTGGCGGGCCAGCCACAGGTTGGCGTCGGCGGTCAGGTTGCCCAGGTTGGTCTCCTGGGTGCGCACCTGGTTGCGGCGGCCGTCCAGGTAAACGGCGGTGCGGCCGAGGATGTTGCCGTCGCGGGCGGCGAGCACGTCTTCCAGGGCGGTGACGATGGTGGTGACGTCGCTGTTGGGGGTGCCTTCCAGGTTCTCGGCCATGGTCTCGTCGGTGACGTAGGCACCGTTGACGGTGTCGTCCAGGCTGTCGGTGAGCAGGACGCCGTCGTCGTCAAAGCGCACCACCAGGCGGCCCAGGTATTTGTAGTCGCCGTCGGTGTTGACCACCAGCACCGGTTCGTCGGCGGCGGAGGTGAAGGTGAGCGGGTAGTCGTCGGCGGCGCTGTCGCCGTCGCGCAGGCGGTCGTTGTCGTCGGCGAGCAGGGTGTTGGAGCCGCCGGCGACGATGATGTCGACGCCTTCCAGCAGGGTGGCCAGCTCTTTCTCCACGCTGAGGGTCTGCATGTGGGCGAGCATGATGATCTTGTCGACGCCCTGGTCGCGCAATTCATCGATTTTCGGCTGCAGCACGTCGGCCAGCGCCTGGTTGCCGCCGCTGGACGGGTTGATGGTGATGTCGCCGGTGCTGGTGATGTTGCCCAGCGACGGCGTGGAGGCGCCGATCACGCCCAGGGTTTCACCACCCACTTCCACGGTGCCGTAACCGGCCAGGCCGTTGGGCATGGCCGCCAGGCTCTGGCCGTCGCTTTCCACCAGGCCGGCCAGGCTGGCGTCGGTGGTGAAGTCCAGGTTGGCGCTCAGGTAGGGGAAGCGGGCACCGGGGTAGTTGCCCTCGGCGGCCAGGATGCCGGCGAACTCGGCGGTGCCGCCGTCCAGGTCGTGGTTGCCGACGGCGGCGCCCTGCAGGCCCATGGCGTTGAGCATGGCGATGTCGGCGCGGCCGTTACCGGCCACGGCGACGCCGGGCACGGCGTCCATGGCCGGGTCGGCGGCGGCGAAGTAGCGCGGGCCGGGAATAAAGTTGTCGCCGGAGCTGAGCACCAGGGTGTTGTCCGGGTATTCCGCGCGCAGAGCGTCCAGCACCGCGGAGAACGGCTCCACGTTCTGCAGCGCGCCGGTGGCGCCGTCCATGTCCGCGAAGTGCAGCAGTTGCAGCTGGAAGCCGGCTTCCGCCGGCGGCGCCGGTGCCGGGTCGTTGTCGTCGTCGCCGCCGCAGGCGGAAAGGGCAAGGGCCGCCAGACAGGCGGTGGTGAGTTTTCGCAGGGCGCTGGTGTCCATCGTCCGACCTTTTNTTAGCAGTGATNGGGAAGGCGGCCTTGGCCGACACTCCCCAGCTAAGCAAGGGGCGATGAAAGCGATGTTACCGGGGTGGGTCGGTTTTATGTCGCACCGGCCCGCCCCGGAGAGGGCTATGGATGAGCGTTACGGATTACAGCTGTGGCGGAAGCTGCCGTCGAGCATTTGCGGCAGGGTCAGGGTGTTGAAGCCCAGGCCGCGGGTGTACANGCACAGCTCGGCGCGGCCGATNGGNTCGTCGGCGTACAGGTAATTGATGTGTACCACCGGCTTGCCGGCCTCGATAAAGGGCATCAGCAGTTCGCACTCGTCCCACTCATGGCAGGATTCGTTGATGGCGAAATCGAAGTGCGCCACCAGGTCATCGATCTGGCCGAGGTCGTTCTTCAGCGAGATCGCCAGGCCGCGCTGGTGCGCCTGCTCCGCCAGCCAGGTGTTGTAGTCGATCTGATCCTGGTAGGTGAGCGGCAGGCCGGTGCGGTTGGCGTAGCCGTCCACGTTGTCCGGGTCGACGCCGTCGCAGCCACGCTGCACGGCCAGGTCGAGGCGGTCGGCCATGATCGCGCGGACGTTTTGCGAGCGGACGTCCAGCCAGCGCTCACCGGGCCAGTTGCCCAGGCGGCGGCCCTTGTCGGCGGCGGTGAAGCGGCCGGCGTCGTCGCGCCAGTTCTCGAAGGTGCCCGCCGAGAAATAGCAGATCATTTTGCGGCCGTCGGCGTGCAAGGCGTCGATTACGGCGCTGTCGGTGTCGAACAGATCAAGGACGTAGAGTGCCACGTCATAGCTGATGTTGGGGGTGCCCTGAAGCTGAACCTGGGCGTTCACGTCCACCGCCGGGCGATACCAGTCGCCGCTGGTGACGGCGGGATCGGTGGCCGGGGCGGCCGCCGTGCCGGTGGAGAGAACGGCGCTCAGCACCGAGGGCAGAAGGTTGGATAAAGAGGTGGTTGCCATGCTGGCGCTCCCTGCGCGAATCGGGTGGGGAGCGGCAGATTAGCACCGCCACCGGGAGCACGGTGAGCGCTTTCCGACGAGCGGAATACCGCTCGTCGGAAAGGCATTTGGCGGTGCTAGACCTTGCGGCTGAGCTCGCGGATTTCCTGGTTCAGAACGCGGTCGTTGTCGCTGTAGTCCACCTGCAGGTCGATCACGTGCACACCGCCGGCGGCGTAGCATTCCTCCNCCAGCGGGCCGAGGCCCTCGGTGCTTTCCACGCGGTGCCCCTGGGCGCCGTAGGATTTGGCGTAGGCGACGAAATCCGGGTTCTGGAAGTCCAGGCCGAAGTCGTGGAAGTCCATCTGCTTCTGCTTCCACTTGATCATGCCGTAGCCGTCATCCCGCAGGATCAGCACCACCAGGTCCAGGCGCAGGCGCACGGCGGTTTCCAGCTCCTGGGAGTTCATCATAAAGCCGCCGTCGCCGCACACCGCCATCACGCGGCGGTCCGGGTGCACCATCTTGGCGGCCATGGCCGACGGCAGGCCGGCGCCCATGCTCGCCAGGGCGTTGTCCAGCAGCACCGTGTTGGGGTGCGTGGCCGGGTAATTGCGCGCGAACCAGATCTTGTACATGCCGTTATCCAGCGCGATGGTGCCGTCGTCGGGCATCACCTTGCGGATCTCGCGCACCAGGCGCGGCGGCAGAATCGGGAAGCGGTCGTCGCGCTCGCCCTCGGCGATGTGCGCCTGCAGCGCGTCGCGGACCCGGTGGAAGTCGGCGAAGCTCCAGTGCTCCTGGGGTTCCAGGCGCTCCTTGAGCTGCCACAGGCTGTTGGCGATGTCGCCCACCAGCTCGATCTGCGGGAAGTAGACCGGGTCCACCTGGGCGGAGTTGAAGTTCACGTGCACCACGGTGGCGCCGCCGGGCTGCATGAAGAAGGGCGGCTTNTCCACCACGTCGTGNCCGACGTTGATGATCAGGTCGGCGGCGCCGATGGCACGGTGCACGAANTCNCCGTCGGAGAGCGCCGTGTTGCCCAGGAAGTGGGGGCCGGTTTCGTCCACCACGCCCTTGCCCATCTGCGTGGTGATCGCCGGNATGCCGAGCTTCTCGATGAACTGGCGCAGCATCTTGCTGGTCAGTTTGCGGTTGGCGCCGGCGCCCACCACGATCAGCGGCTTGCGGGCGTTCCGGATCGCTTCCACGCCGCGGCAGATNGCCTTGTCCTCGGCGATCGGNCGGCGCGTCAGGCTGGGNTCGAGCACCGGCATGGAGGAGTGCTCGCGGGCGATGTCCTCGGGCAGCTCCAGGTGGGTGGCGCCGGGGCGCTCCTCCTGGGCCAGGCGGAACGCCTCGCGGATGCGCGCCGGGATGGTGTCGCCGCTGACCACGGTCTTGGTGAACTTGGTGAGCGGCCGCATCATATCGACCACGTCGATGATCTGGAACTGGCCCTGCTTGCTGGATTTGATCGGCTTCTGGCCGGTGATCATGACGATCGGCATGGCGCCCAGCTGGGCGTAGGCGGCGGCGGTCACCAGGTTGGTGGCGCCGGGGCCCAGGGTCGACAGGCAGACGCCGGCCTTNCCGGTGAGGCGGCCGTAGGTGGCGGCCATGAAGCCGGCNCCCTGCTCGTGGCGGGTCACCACCAGCTTGATCGAGCGGGANCCGCGCAGGGCTTCCAGCAGATCCAGGTTTTCCTCGCCGGGGATGGCGAAGACGTATTCCACGCCCTCGGCTTCCAGGGCGCGAACGAACAAATCCGAAGCTTTCATTCAACCTTCTCCTTCCGGCGCCGGGANCGCGCCATCATCGTGCCNGACACTATAACGCGCAGGCGGGGCAGGGGGGNATGGTCAATGCTGATGCTTGGGATTGGGAGAGTCGATTCGGCTCTATTCGGCGTCAGTGCCAGGTGCCTTCCGCGTTCTCGCACTGCTCGAGGAATTCCTCGGCGCTCATTTCCACGGTGTCGTCGCCGTCGTCGATATGGGTGGCGACCTGCTCCTTGAGCTGGCTGACCACCGTGGTCATCACCGAGAGGGTTTCCTCCACCTGCTCAATGGTGCTGAGGAGCTCCTGGGCTTCCTGCTTGTAGTCGTCGTAGTCTTCGTGGTCGCTCATGGACGCCTCCGGCTTGGGTGCCCTAATGGTGCCAAAGGGTGGCGGAGGAGACAATCGGGCGGCGCTTGTGGGAGCGGGCCCCGCCCGCGAAAGGCCGCCTTGTCGGCCGGCAGGATACCAGAGGCCTCTGGTATCCCGCCGGCAAGCTCCGCTTGCCTTTCGCGAGCAGGCTCGCTCCTACAAGACGCTTTAATCCCAGCTCAGCGCACCGCCCACCTGATACTCGGTGACCCGGGTTTCGAAGAAGTTTTTCTCCTTGCGCAGGTCCATGATCTCGCTCATCCAGGGGAATGGGTTGGTGACGCCCTTGAACTGCTCGGGCAGGCCCAGCTGGGTGAGGCGGCGGTTGGCGATGAACTGCAGGTACTCTTCCATCATCGCCGCGTTCATGCCGAGCACGCCGCGCGGCATGGTGTCGCGGGCATACTGGATTTCCAGCTCGGTGCCTTCCAGGATCATCAGCGTGGCCTGATCGCGCATCTCCTGGTCCCACAGGTGCGGGTTTTCCAGTTTGATCTGGTTGATCACGTCGACGCCGAAGTTCACGTGCATGGATTCGTCGCGCAGGATGTACTGGAACTGCTCGGCGACGCCGGTCATCTTGTTGCGGCGGCCCATGGACAGGATCTGGGTGAAGCCGCAGTAGAAGAAGATGCCTTCCAGCACGCAGTAGAACGCGATCAGGTTCTTGAGCAGCGCCTTGTCGGTCTCCGGGGTGCCGGTGGTGAACTGCGGATCGGAGATTTCACGGGTGTAGTCGACACCCCACTGCGCCTTCTTGGCCACCGAGGGGATTTCCCGGTACATGTTGAAGATCTCGCCTTCGTCCATGCCCAGTGACTCGATGCAGTACTGGTAGGCGTGGGTGTGGATCGCTTCCTCGAAGGACTGGCGCAGGATGTACTGGCGGCACTCCGGGTTGGTGATCAGCCGGTAGATGGCCAGCACCAGGTTGTTCGCCACCAGAGAATCCGCGGTGGAGAAGAAGCCCAGGTTGCGCTTGACGATGCGGCGCTCGTCCTCGGTGAGGCCGCCTTCCTTCTTCCACAGCGCCAGGTCGGCGTTCATGTTGATTTCCTGGGGCATCCAGTGGTTGGCGCAGCCGTCCAGGTATTTTTGCCAGGCCCAGTCGTACTTGAAGGGCACCAGCTGGTTGAGGTCGGCGCGGCAGTTGATCATGCGCTTGTCGTCCACCTCGACCCGGCCGGCGGCGCCTTCCANCTCGGCGATGCCTTCGGCGGTGTCCATTTCGGCCACCGCCTGCTGGGCGCGCAGTACCGCGTCGCTCAGCGCTCGCTCCCGTGAGGATTCGCCTCGCAGTTCTTCGTGTCCGGGGTGTCCGGTTTCATTTCCCGCATCCGTTCCACTTCCCGCTGCCGGTGCTTGAGGTGCAGGTGCCGCTTCCTCAGATACCGGTTGAGATTGCGGCGGCGCTGTCCGCCCGCCGGGCTGCTTGTGGTTGGGCGTTTCTGGCGCATGAAATTCGTCCCAGCTCAGCATGATCTTTCTCCAATTCTGTCGGGGTGGCGCCGGGGCGCCACCGATGTTGCATTCCGTTCCGCGTGCTTACTGGCACGCCTCGCAATCCGGGTCGTCCAGGGAGCAGGCCTGCGGNACGTCCGCGGGCTGGCTGAAATCNGCNTCNGANGGGGCCGCGGCGGAGGCGGGNGCCGCGTCACCGCCACCGGAAGAGACCCGGTTGAGCTTGTTGTCGTTGACCGTGGACTTCTCGGTCTGGGTNGCGCCGATGGCNCGCAGGTAATAGGTGGTCTTNAGACCCAGCAGCCAGGCCATCTTGTAGGTCACGTCCAGCTTCTTGCCGTTGGCCTCGGCGATGTAGAGGTTCAGCGACTGGGCCTGGTCGATCCACTTCTGACGGCGGCTGGCCGCTTCCACCAGCCAGCGCGGCTCGATCTCGAAGGCGGTGCGGAACTCTTCCTTGAGNTCGTCCGGCACCCGCTCGATGGGCAGCACGGAGCCGTCGTAGTACTTGAGATCGTTGACCATGACGTTGTCCCACAGGCCGCGCTCNTTGAGGGCGTTGACCAGGAACGGGTTGACCACGGTGAACTCGCCGGACAGGTTCGATTTCACGTACAGGTTCTGATACGTGGGCTCGATGGACTGCGACACGCCGGTGATGTTGGCGATGGTGGCCGTGGGCGCGATCGCCATCACGTTGGAGTTGCGCATGCCCTTGCGGGCCTTTTCGCGCACCCGGTCCCAGTCCAGGGTCTGGCTGCGGTCCACCTTGCAGTAGTCCTCGCCACGCTGCTTGACCAGGATGTCGATGGAATCGATCGGCAGTACGCCCTGGCTCCACAGGGAGCCGTCGAAGCTCTGGTAGGCGCCGCGTTCCTCGGCCAGCTGCGCGGAGGCTTCGATGGCGTAGTAGCTGACCGCTTCCATGGACTGGTCGGCGAACGTCACCGCGTCGTTGGAGGCGTAGCTGAAGCCCTGCTTATAGAGCGCGTCCTGGAAGCCCATGATGCCCAGGCCCACCGGACGGTGCTTCATGTTGGAGCGCTCCGCCTGGGGCACGCTGTAGTAGTTGATGTCGATCACGTTGTCGAGCATGCGCACGGCGGTCTTCACGGTGCGCGCCAGCTTGTCGCGGTCGAGGCCGTTGTCGCCGACGTGCTGGGCCAGGTTCACCGAGCCCAGGTTGCACACCGCGATCTCTTCTTTATTGGTGTTGAGGGTGATTTCCGTGCACAGGTTGGACGAGTGCACCACGCCCGCGTGCTGCTGCGGGCTGCGCAGGTTGCACGGATCCTTGAAGGTGAACCAGGGGTGGCCTGTTTCGAACAGCATGGAGAGCATTTTTCTCCACAGGTTCACCGCCGGCAGGCGCTTGTACAGCTTCATGCGGCCGTCGCGGGTCATCGCTTCGTATTCTTCGTAGCGCTTCTCGAAGGCTTCGCCGTACAGATCGTGCAGGTCGGGCACGTCGTTAGGGCTGAACAGGGTCCAGTCCTGCTCGTTGATCACCCGCTTCATGAACAGGTCGGGGATCCAGTTGGCGGAGTTCATGTCGTGGGTGCGGCGGCGGTCGTCGCCGGTGTTCTTGCGCAGCTCGATGAACTCTTCGATGTCCAGGTGCCAGGTTTCCAGGTAGGCGCATACCGCGCCCTTGCGCTTGCCGCCCTGGTTCACCGCCACGGCGGTGTCGTTGACTACTTTCAGGAACGGCACCACGCCCTGGGATTTGCCGTTGGTGCCCTTGATGTAGGCGCCCAGCGCGCGCACCGGGGTCCAGTCGTTGCCCAGGCCGCCGGCGAATTTGCTCAGCATGGCGTTGTCGTGGATGGCGCTGTATATGTCGGACAGGTCATCGGGCACCGTGGTCAGGTAGCAGCTGGACAGCTGCGGACGCAGGGTGCCGGCGTTGAACAGGGTCGGCGTGGAGCTCATGTAGTCGAAGCTGGAGAGCAGGTTGTAGAACTCGATGGCGCGCTCTTCGCGGTTGTCCTCGCGTACCGCCAGGCCCATCGCCACGCGCATGAAGAAGCACTGCGGCAGCTCGATGCGGGTCTCGTTGTGGTGGATGAAGTAGCGGTCGTAGAGGGTCTGCAGGCCCAGGTAGGAGAACTGCAGGTCGCGCTTGCCGTCGATGGCCGCGCCCAGCTTGTTCAGGTCGAACTCGGCCAGCTCCGGGCTGAGCAGTTCGTACTCGATGCCTTTCTCGATGTAGGCGGCCAGCGCCTTGGCGTAGAGGTCTTCCATCTCCTGCTGGCTGGCGCGCTCGCCCACGCCCAGGTACTGCAGGGCCTCGGCGCGGATCTTGTCCATCAGCAGCCGGGCGGTGACCTGGGAGTAGTTGGGCTCCATCTCGATCATGGTGCGCGCGGTCATCACCATGGAGGTGTTCACGTCCTTGATGGAGACGCCGTCGTACAGGTTCTTGACGGTTTCGGCGATGATCTTGTCCGGATAGACCTCTTCGAGACCGCTGCAGGCCTCGTGGATCAGGTACTCCAGGCGGGCCATGTCGAGCGGCGCGCGGCTGCCGTCTTCCATGGTCACGGTCATGTCGACCTTGTGCTTGGGCTCGGGCAGGTCGCGGGCGCGCTCGGCGCGTTTGCGCGCCTGCTGGTCGCGGTACAGCACGTAATCGCGGGCCACCTTGTGCTCGCCGTTACGCATCAGGGCCAGTTCCACCTGGTCCTGGATCTCCTCGATATGGATGGTGCCGCCGGAGGGCATGCGGCGCTTGAAGGTGGCGCTGACCTGCTCGGTGAGGCGGTCCACGGTGTCGTGGATGCGCGAGCTGGCCGCCGCGGTGCCGCCTTCCACGGCCAGGAACGCCTTGGTGATGGCCACGGTGATTTTGTCGTCATCGTAGGCAACCACCTTGCCGTTGCGCTTGATGACGCGCAGCTGGCCGGGGGCGGTGGCGGTGACGTCCTGCTCGGCGCTGACTTCGCCGCCGTGCGCGCCCGCGTGGGACTGATCGCGATTCATATCCGTGTGCATGATGCCCTCTCCGTTGTCTCTGTGCTGACTGTTCTGATTGTAAAAACCGTTGTGACTCTGGGTCGGAAGCCGTCGGCCCGGCGCCGATGGTGGGCTGGCGCGTCGAAAACACCATATGTTGTGTTCGCGGCGCGTGCCGGGGGCCGGACTGTCGGCGACTTCAGGACTGCATAATTCGGGCCGGGACTCATAAGCGGCTGATCCGGCGGCATTTTCCGGGGGGCGGAAAGACGTTGGCCTGCTGAACCGGAAAACTTTTACAAAACCCAATATGTTGGGGTCGGTGACCGATAACAGTACAAGTTATAGATGGGTTCCGGCTTTTGCAAGCATTCCGGTTGGGGAAATCCTGTGGATAAACTGTGCGCGGGCTGTGCAGCGGTGTGGGCGAAGAACAGGGTCACTTGAGAGTGGCCCGACCACCACTATATATTGTGTCTCCTCCGCCGGCTCATTCCGGTTGCTCAACCGCACGGGTATGCGTATAAACAGAATTGGCGGCCGCGCCGCAACAACAATGAATCGATAAGGATAACGACGGGAATGACAAGCGTGCAGGATAACCCGCCGACCATCATGATCGTGGAAGACGATGAGCGTCTCGCCGATCTCACTTGCGAATACCTTCAATCCAACGGCCTCGACGTCAGCGTGGTGAGCGACGGCGAGGAAGCCATCCGCCGTATCCGCTCCGAACAGCCGGACCTGGTGGTTCTTGACCTGATGCTTCCGGGCGCCGACGGGCTGACCGTCTGCCGGGAGGTGCGCGCCACCTTCAAGAACCCGATCCTTATGTTGACCGCACGCACCGACGACATGGATCAGGTCCTGGGGCTGGAAATGGGCGCCGACGACTATGTCGCCAAGCCGGTCAAACCGCGCGTCCTGCTGGCCCGCATCCGCGCTCTGCTGCGGCGGGTGGAGACCGACAGCGAGCGCGACAGCTCGCCGTCGCGGCTGGAGTTCGGCGCCCTGGTGATCGACAACTCCGCCCGGGAAGTGAGCCTGCGCGGCAAGTCGGTGGATCTGACCAGCGCCGAATACGACCTGCTCTGGCTGCTGGCCTCCAACGCCGGCACCGTGCTGTCCCGCGAGACCATCTTCGAGAAACTGCGCGGCATTCAATACGACGGTCAGGACCGCTCCATCGACGTGCGCATTTCCCGCATCCGGCCCAAGGTCGGCGACGACCCGGAAAACCCCAAGCGAATCAAGACGGTACGCTCCAAGGGCTATCTGTTCGTTAAGGAAATGAGCAGCGGATGACGGGGGCGGGCGCNNTCGCCCGCCCGCGCCAGCAGGTGTGANTTGAACAGTATCTTCGTCCGAATCTACGGCGGCATCCTGGTGGCCCTGCTGATCATCGGCGCGCTCACCTANGCCGGCGTGGAGCTGGTCAACGACTATCGTTCCCAGCTGTACCGNGAGCGCATGGCCCGCGGCACCTTCTATTTAATGGCGGAAGGCTACCGGGANCGCGCCGGCGACGAGGAACGCCAGGCCTGGTCGCGTTCGCTGAGCCGCATGTTCGGCGCGCCGGTNACCCTGCGCGACGCCGGNGANCTGGGGCTNTCCTACCGNGACGNNCTGCATCTNCAGGANGGCCGGGTGGTGTTGCGCGGCANNCCGGACAGCGANCGGGTGGAGGTGCTGTTCGCGGTCCCCGNTGACCCGCTCTANATNCGCGCCGTNATGANNCGTCTCTCCGAACAGCAGGCCCGNGCCACCGCCATGCTGGTGCTCGANTATCTGCGCGCCCGTCCGGCCAACCGGCAGGACCAGGCCCTGGCCGATCTCAACCAGCACTTCGGNTACCCCCTGACGCTGCTGCCGCGCACCGAGCTGGACCTGGANGTGGANCAGCAGCGGCGCCTGGAGCGCGACGAGGTGGTGTTCACCCTCACCGACAGCACCCGGCGCGACGCCGGCGTGCGNGTGCTGGTGCCGGTGCCCGGCGGCGANCGCATTCTGGTGATGGGNCCGCTGCATCTGTTCGATCAGTTCCCCTGGGAGTTGCTGGTGATCGCCGGCGTGGTGGCNNTGCTGCTGGTGGCNCTGTCCACCTACCTGCAGGTGCGNCCGCTGCAGACCCGCCTGCGGCGCCTGGACCGGGCGGTGAAGCGGCTGGGCAGCGGNGACCTGGGCGCCTACGCGGATATCCCCGGCAACGACCCGATCGGCCAGGTGGCGGCCACCTTCAANGGCATGACCGCGCACATNCGCCGNCTTATCGAGGCGCAGCGGGANATGACCCGGGCGGTGTCCCACGAACTGCGCACCCCGGTGGCGCGGCTGCGNTTCGGCCTGGAGATGCTGGCGGACTGNGAATCCNCCGANGAGCGCCGNGAAAAGCTCAACGCCCTGGACCGGGACATCGAGCANCTGGATGAGTTGATCGATGAGATCCTCACCTATGCGCGGCTGGAGGAGGGCACCCCCAACATCGAGTTCCANCCGGTNTNCCTGCTGGAAGTGTGCGACCAGCTGATCGGTGANCTGGAGGACATCCGCGGNGACATCCTGATCGACGCGCGCGGNTCCCGGGACCTGACCGTGGANGGGGACCCGCGCTACCTGCACCGGATTCTNCAGAACCTGGTCACCAACGCCCTGCGGTACGCGAAAACCCGGGTNCGGATGACGGTNACCGANCAGGACGNCANCCTGNTNCTGGACGTGGACGATGACGGCNCCGGCATCGCCGAGCACCAGCGCGAACGGGTCTTCAAGCCGTTCGCNCGGCTCGACAANAGCCGCCACCGNGCCAGCGGCGGCTACGGCCTGGGGCTGTCCATCGTCAAGCGCATCGTCGACTGGCACGGCGGCGACGTGGCCGTGGCGGAGAGCGACTGGGGCGGCGCCCGCTTCCGGGTTATCCTGCCCCGAGAACAACGCCGCCANCACGTGCTNGNACGACAAAANACAGTGAANNGTTAATAGTGAANAGTTAATAGCGAACACACCTCTCNGATAGGCCCGGGCGTCCGCCGGGNTTCGCTGTTCACTATTAACTGTTCACTGTTAACTCTATTTCTATTTTCGGGGTGTGTATGTCCGCTTTCATNCTNGCNATCGACCAGGGNACNACCAGCTCCCGGGCCATCGTCTTTGACCGGGACGGGGTCGCGGTGGGGCAGGCGCAGAAGGANTTCCGCCAGCATTTTCCCCGCGACGGCTGGGTCGAGCACGATGCCCAGGAGATCTGGAACGACTGCCTGGCGCTGTGCCGGCAGGCGCTGCGTAACGCTCAGGTGGAAGCGGACCAGCTCGCCGCCATCGGCATCACCAACCAGCGCGAGACCACCGTGCTCTGGGACCGGGCCACCGGCGAACCGGTGGCCCGGGCCATCGTCTGGCAGGACCGGCGCACCGCGGATTACTGCCAGCGGCTCAAGCAGGAAGGCCACGAGGACCTCGTGCGCGAGCGCAGCGGCCTGTTGCTGGACCCGTACTTCTCGGCCACCAAGCTGGCCTGGCTGCTGGAGCACGTGGACGGCGCCCGCCGCCGGGCGGAAGCCGGCGAGCTGGCCTTCGGCACCATTGACTGCTGGCTGCTGTGGAAGCTCACCGACGGCCGGGTGCACGCCACCGACGCCACCAATGCGTCGCGCACCCTGCTGTTCAATATCCACGGCCAGCACTGGGACGAGGATCTGCTGCGGCTGTTCGACATCCCCGCGTCGCTGCTCCCGGACGTGCGCGACAGCGCCGGCGAATTCGGCCGCACCGACCCGCGGGTGCTGGGCGCGGCGGTGCCGGTGACCGGCATCGCCGGCGATCAGCAGGCGGCGCTGGTGGGCCAGGCCTGCTTCCAGCCGGGCATGGTGAAAAGCACCTACGGCACCGGCTGTTTCATGGTGATGAACACCGGCGCGGCGGTGCACTCCGACAACCGTTTGCTGACCACCGTGGCCTACCGGCTCAACGGTGAAACCACCTACGCGCTGGAGGGTTCGATCTTCGTCGCCGGCGCCGCGATCCAGTGGCTGCGCGATGGCCTCAACCTGATTACCCACGCCAGTGAAACCGAGGCCCTGGCCCGCCGTGTCGGCTCCGCCGGCGGTGTCTATCTGGTGCCGGCCTTCACCGGGCTGGGCGCGCCCTGGTGGGACCCGCACGCGCGCGGGGCCCTGCTCGGGNTGACCCGCGACACCGGCATCGCCGAGGTGGTCACCGCCGGACTGGAGGCGGTCTGCTACCAGTCCCGGGATCTGCTCGAGGCGATGGCCGCCGATTGCGCCCGGCGACCCACCACGCTGCGGGTGGACGGCGGCATGGTGGTCAACAACTGGCTGGGCCAGACCCTGGCCGACGTGCTCGGGGTGCGGGTGGACCGGCCCCGGGTCACCGAGACCACCGCCCTGGGCGCGGCCTATCTGGCCGGGCTGGGCTGCGGTCTGTTCCGCGATCTGGATGAAATCGCCGAGCACTGGCAACCGGACCGGGCCTTCGAGCCGGGCCTGGAGGAGGGCGAGCGGGAGCGCCGTTACCGGGGCTGGCGTGAAGCCGTGCAGCGGGTGTGTTCGGACAACCGGCAGTGAAAGCCCGACCGAAAGTGTGATTCACTGCACAGTTTTGATTATCATCCCCATGCCATAAGAAGACGACCTTGGGGAAGGATCGCATGCACGGACGGCTCGCCACAGTCACCGACCGACGCCAGGCGTTGCGTTTGCGCCGCCTGGCGTTTTCGTTGTTGATGGGCGGCGCCGCGCATACCCTGGTGTGCTGGCTGATTCTGCAATGGGGGTTCTTCCGTGGCGGCGCCACNGTCTTCTATCCGCTGTTCGGCACCATCTGGGCCGGCCACCTGGGCCTGCTGCTNTTCGCCCGCNCCGGNCTGAACCGNCGGCTGAANAACCCGGCGATGACCGAGCCGGTGATGATCTGGTGCATCNTCACNCTNCTGGCNTCCGCGCTCTNCCTGGATCAGGGCCGNCTGGCGGTGATGGCGTTCTTCTTCGCCATCCTGCACCAGGGGGTGTTCCGGGTGCGCCGCCGGCAGGTGGCGCGGGCCGCCGCCCTGGCGGTGGCCGGCTACGCCCTGGTGCTGCTCTATTTGAACGCCCGCGGCGACCTGGCGCAGCCGTTGCTGGAGGCGGGCCAGTGGCTGTTGTTTTCCCTGGTCACCCTGGCCATGGTGCTGCTGGCCAGCGAGATCACCACCATTCGTTTGCGGCTGCGNGAGCGTAACGGCCAGCTCGCCGAGCTGCTCGAGCGGATCCAGGATCTGGCGGTCAAGGACGAGCTCACCGGCCTGTACAGCCGCCGCCACGCCATGGAGCTGCTCGCCAAGGCCTGCGGCCAGGCCCGCCGCGGNGCNTTTCTGCTGGCGGTGGGGTTCGTCGACCTGGANCACTTCAANCGCATCAACGACCGCCACGGGCATCTGTTCGGTGANCAGGTGCTGGTGCGGTTCGCCGAGCTCACCCGCCGCTACCTGGGCGACAAGGACATGGCCGCGCGGCTGGGCGGCGAGGAGTTTCTGATCATGCTNCCGGTNATNGACATGGANCAGGCGCTCACCAGCGTGGAGCGCCTGATGAGCGCGTTGCGCGCCCAGCGCTTCATGGCCGCGCCGGCNCTGGANGTNACCGCCTCGGTGGGGCTCACCGTGGTCGGNCACGGNGAAAGCCCNGACGAGGTGCTGGTGCGCGCCGACCGTCTTCTNTATCAGGCCAAGGCCGCCGGCCGCGATCGGATCATCACGGCGGGTCCACCGTGAACAGCCGTTATTGGCGCCGGGCGCGCCGGCTGACGGTCAGTGAGCGGCGTCTGCTGCTTCGCCACGGTCGGTCCCTGGCGGCGGTGGCGCTGTTTCATGCGCTGCTGGTGGTGGCGCTGTGGCTGTGGGGCACGCTGGACGCCGGCGGGCTCTACGTGAGCCTGCTGCTCGGCGCGCTGGCGGTGATCACGGTGGTGTATCTGCTGCTGATCGAAACCGGCGCCACCCTGGAATGGCGGGAATCCAGCCTCTCCGTGCCGATGGCCCTGGGCCTGGTGATCGCCTTTCTGATCGCCGCGTTTCCCATGAACGAGGCGCGCATCAGCGCCATGATTCTGTTCTTCCCGCTGTTGCTACTGGTGTCGTTCCGGCTCGGCGCCCGCTCGCTGCTGTCGCTGGCGCTGCTGGCCAGCGTTGGCTACGCGCTGATGCTGGCCCTGGCGCTGGCGACGCGTGGCCTGCGGCTGAGCCTGAGTCTGGAGCTGCTGCAGTGGCTGATCTTTACCCTGGTGGCGCTGAGCTTCGCGGTGACCGGCAGCGGCGTGAACGGCCTGCGGCGCAGCCTGGCGGTAAAGAACCAGGCGCTGGCGGACGCCCTGGAACAGGTCCGTGACCTGGCGATCCGCGATGATCTCACCGGGCTGTTCAACCGGCGCCATATTCTGGAAGTGCTGGAGCACCAGAAGGCGCTGGCGGACAACCAGATTTACCCGTTCTCGGTGTGCTACGTGGACCTGGACCATTTCAAGCGCATCAACGACGAGTACGGCCACGACATGGGCGACCGGGTGCTGCGCCAGTTCGCCGAGCACACCCTGGACAATCTGCGCGAAGGGGATTATCTGGCCCGTTTGGGCGGCGAGGAATTCATTCTGGTGCTGCCGCAGAGCGACCTGGCCGGCGCCGAGCTGGTGGCCGAGCGACTGCGTGAAAGCTGGGCGGCGCGCAGCTTCGAGGACCGCCGCGGGCCGCCGGCGGTGAGCCTGTCGGCGGGGGTGGCCAGCTACCGGGGCCAGGANACCGTGGACCAGCTNCTGGGCCGCGCCGACCGCGCCCTNTACCGNGCCAAGACCGGCGGCCGCAACCGNGTCTGCCGCGAGGACGGCAATCCCCCGGCAGGATCCCAGAGACGTTTAATGCGTCCCGGTNAGCAGGAACTCCANCAGCGCCTTCTGNGCGTGCAGCCGGTTNTCCGCCTCATCCCAGACCACCGCGCGCGGATCGTCGAGCATGTCGTGGCTGACTTCCTCGCCCCGGTGGGCGGGCAGGCAGTGCATGAACAGCGCCTCCGGGTCGGCCCGGTCCATCAGTGCCGGGTTCACCTGNTACTCNGAGAANCGCTTGATGCGGTCGGCCTGCTCGTCTTCCTGGCCCATGGAGGCCCACACGTCGGTGACCACCAGATGGGCGCCTTTGACCGCCTCGGCGGGGTCGCGCTGCAGGGTGACCCGGTGTGNGAACGCGTCCACCAGGTCCGCCGGCGGCTCGAAGCCCTCCGGGCAGCACACCACCAGCTGGAAATCGAACTGCTCGGCGGCGTTGATGTAGCTGGCGCACATGTTGTTGCCGTCGCCCACCCAGGTCACCGTTTTACCGGCGATGCTGCCGCGGTGCTCGACGTAGGTCTGCATGTCGGCGAGCAGCTGGCAGGGGTGGAACTGGTCGGTGAGGGCGTTGATCACCGGCACCCGCGAGTGGGCGGCGAAGGCCTCCACGGTGTCGTGGTCGAAGGTGCGGATCATCACCGCGTCCACCATCCGCGACAGCACCCGGGCGGAATCCTCCACCGGTTCACCGCGCCCCAGCTGGGTGTCGCGCGGTGACAGGAACACGCTGGCGCCGCCGAACTGGGTCATCGCCACCTCGAACGACACCCGGGTACGGGTGGAGGATTTCTCGAAAATCATGCCCAGGGTCTTGCCGCGCAGGGGCTCGTGGAACTGCCCGGTGTGCAGCATGGTTTTCAGCTCCACGGCGCGCTGTATCAGATACCCCAGCTCCTTGGGCGTAAGGTCCATCAGAGTGAGAAAGTGACGCGGGCTGCTCATGGGTTCTCCTGATCACGGGCAAAGTCGCGGATCACCTGGGCCAGGGTGTCCACCAAGAAACGGAGTTCGTCGTCGTTGATCACCAGGGGCGGCAACAGCCGCACCACCGAGCCGGCGGTGACGTTGATCAGCAGGTCCGCCTCGCGGGCCCGGCCCACCAGTTCGCCGCAGTCGCGGTCGAGCTGCACGCCGATCATCAGCCCGCGGCCGCGCACGCCGGTGACCAGCGGCACGTCGGCCAGCCGGTCGCGCAGCGCCGCGCGCAGGGTCTCGCCCTTGGCGTCGACCGCCGGGATCACCTGGTCGCTGAGNGTCTCCACCACGGTCAGCGCGGTGGCGCAGCCCAGCGGGTTGCCGCCGAANGTGCTGCCGTGGCTGCCCGGCCCGAACAGCGCCGATGCGGCGCCGCTCACCAGACAGGCGCCGATCGGGAAGCCGTTGCCCAGGCCCTTGGCGGTGGTCAGCACGTCGGGCCGCACGCCGTCGCCCTGGCACGCGAAATAGCTGCCGGTGCGGCCGTTGCCGGTCTGGATTTCATCCAGCATCAACAACCAGCCGTGGCGGTCGCACAACTCACGCAGGCCGCGCAGGTAGCCGTCGTCGGGCACGTTGACCCCGCCTTCGCCCTGCACCGGCTCCACCAGCACGGCGGCGATGTGGCCGGCCTGGTCGNCGGCCGCGGCGGCTTCCACCGCCGCCAGGTCGTTGTAGGGCAGGTGCTGGAAGCCTTCCACCAGCGGCTCGAAGCCTTTCTGCACCTTGCGGTTGCCGGTGGCGGACAGGGTCGCCAGGGTACGGCCGTGGAAGCTGTTCTCCATCACCAGNATGCGCGGCGTNTCGCTGCCCCGGTGGTGGCCGTGCAGACGCGCCAGCTTGATCGCCGCCTCGTTGGCNTCGGCGCCGGAATTGGAGAAGAACACCTTCTCCATACCGCTCAGCGCGCACAGGCGCGCGGCCAGTTTTTCCTGGGCCGGTATCCGGTACAGGTTGGAGGTGTGCACCAGTNGCGCGGCCTGATCCGCCAGGGTGCGGGTCACCGCCGGNTGGGCGTGGCCNAGGTTGCACACGGCGACGCCGGACACGGCGTCCATNAAACGGTTGCCGTNNGCNTCGTATAGCCATACCCCTTCGCCGCGCTCGAAGCTCACCGGCTGACGGGCGTAGGTGGGGATCAGAAACTGCTCGCTCATGGTCTTTGGCGCTGTAGGTCGATGAAGAACGCTTACAAACAAAAAACGGCAGCCGAGGCTGCCGCGTGGACCCTGAATAATACTGAGGCCGGCGCGGGGACGCAATTCCCGCGCCGGTATCCTGTATCCTGATCGGTGAACCGCATTTTCAGGGGGAAGTCATGGACCCGGTACAGCTGAGTATTTTCGCCAACCGCCTGGCGGGTATTTGTGACGAGATGGGCGCCTTGCTGCGCGCCAGCGCGCTGTCGCCCAACATCAAGGACCGGCTGGATTTTTCCTGCGCCATCTTCGACGCCGCCGGCGGCCTCTGCGCCCAGGCCGCGCACATTCCCGTGCACCTGGGCTCCATGGCCTACGCCATGGCGGACCTGGTGGAAGGCCGCGACTGGCGCCCCGGCGACCTNCTGGTGGTCAACGACCCCTACCTGGGCGGCACCCATTTGCCCGACGTGACGGTGGTNGCGCCGGTGTTCGCCGGCGAGCGGCTGGCCGCCTTNACCGTGACCCGGGCCCACCACGCCAATATCGGCGCGCACAGCCCCGGCTCCATGCCGGTGTCCAGGACCCTGGACGAGGAGGGGCTGGTGATCGCCCCGCAGTGGCTCAAGCGCGAAGGCGATTGGCAGCTGCCGTTGAGCCGCCGGCTGGCGGGGCTCGGCGAGGGCGACGAGCTGCCCCTGGACGTGCCCCGGTTCGCCGATTTCGCCGCCCAGGCCAGTGCCTGCGAGGCGGGCGCCCGGCGGCTGGCGGCGCTGATCGGCGAGCGCGGCCTGGAGACGCTGCGCGCGTCCCTGGACGCCCTCAACACCTATGGCGAGCGGCGCATGCGCCAGCGACTGGCGGACCTGGCCGACGGCGAGTACCGCTTCAGCGACGTGATGGACGACGACGGCCAGGGGCTGTTCGACATCCCGCTGGTGGTCACCCTGCGGGTACAGGGGGACGGCGCCGAGCTGGACTTCACCGGCACCGCCGACCAGGTGAGCGGCAATATCAACTGCCCGCTGTCGGTGGCGGCGGCCGCCGCCTACTACTGTTTCCGCTGCCTGCTGCCGGACGACGCGCCGTCCTGCGCCGGCCTGTTCCGGCCGATCGCGTTGTCGGCGCCGGTGGGCAGCCTGGTCAACGCGCGCCGCCCGGGCGCGGTGGCCGCCGGCAACGTGGAGACCAGCTCGCGGATCGTCGACGTGGTGCTGGGGGCCCTGGCCCAGGCGTTGCCGGGCGAAATTCCCGCCGCCAGCCAGGGCACCATGAACAACCTGGCGATGGGGGAGAGCGGCGAGAACGGCGCGCGGCCCTGGGATTACTACGAAACCATGGCCGGCGGCATGGGCGCCCACCGCCACGGCGACGGCCTGGCGGCGGTGCACAGCCATATGACCAACACCCTGAACACACCCATCGAAAGCTTGGAAGAGCACTATCCGCTGCGGGTGCGCCGCTATGCGCTGCGCCGGGGCAGCGGCGGCGAGGGCGCCCACCGGGGCGGCGACGGCATCGAGCGGGAGCTGGAATTTCTCGCCCCCGCCAGCTTTACCCTGCTCACCGAGCGGCGCCGCCACCGGCCCTGGGGNCTGGNAGGGGGNNGNCCCGGCGCCGCCGGCGAGAACCGCCTGAACGGCGAGGCCCTGCCGCCCAANTTCACCGGCCACGCNCGNCCCGGCGACCGCCTGCTNCTGGCGTCGCCGGGCGGNGGCGGNTACGGCCTTACCGAAAACGAACAAAAAAANNGNGAGATAGGTAAANNCANTTAGCTGTTANTGAGAATNGTTTTCATTATTGTTCTCCGCGACTTACAAAACATACACGTCGCAGGAACCATAANGATGAAACGACGCAATGCCCCCCTGGCGCTCTGCGCCCTTGGCGGTGCCTCCGCCCTGTTNNTTGCCGAAACCCTGGCCGCCGACACCAACCGGNTGCCCTCCGTGGACATCATCGGCTCCAACGAGGANACCTTCAGCCTNTCCGGCTCGGCCCATGTGCTGTCCANCGANGACCTGGAGAANAAGGAATACACCGACGTGCACCGCATNCTGCGCGATGTGCCCGGNGTCTATGTGCAGGANGAAGAGGGCTACGGCCTGCGGCCNAATATCGGTATTCGCGGCACCGGCACCAACCGCAGTGACCGCATCACCGTGATGGAAGACGGCATTCCCATCGCNCCCGCGCCCTANGCGGCNCCGGCGGCNTATTACTTCCCCAGCGCCGGCCGNTTCCACGGCGTGGAGGTGCTGAAGGGCCCGGACACCCTGCGTTACGGGCCCTTNACCGTGGGCGGNGCGCTNAANGTGCTGTCCACGCCGATCCCCACCGATGAGGCCGGCATGGTGCAGCTGGAGGCCGGCGAGGACCGCCATCAGCGCGGCCACGTCTGGTACGGCGCCAGCGAAGGGCAGTGGGGCTTNCTGCTGGAGACCCACCAGCAGNGCAGCGACGGCTTCAAGGATGTGGACCGCTCCAACCGGGACACCGGCTTNGACAAGCAGGACTACGTGGCCAAGCTGCGCTGGACCAGCCCCGACACCGCCGATGTGAAGCAGGCCNTGGANCTCAAGCTGTCGCANTCCAGCGAGGTNTCCAACCACAGCTACCTGGGCCTCNCCGACCGNGATTTCAGTGATGACGCCAACCGCCGTTACGGGCTCAGCGCCTTNGANCANATGGACAACGACCATGACGGCGTGGCCCTGCGGCANCACCTGGTGCTGGGCAGNGACACCAGCCTGGAAACCGCCCTCTACCGCAACAAGTTCCAGCGCAACTGGTTCAAGGTGGCCAGCGCCGGCGGCCAGAGCATCGGTGACCTGATCGAGGACGCCAACAACGGCGACGCCAACGCCCAGGCGATNCTCGACGGCGACCAGGACGTGGCCGACGTGCGTCTCAAGAACAACAACCGCGAGTACACCTCCGAAGGCATNCAGACCGAGCTGTCCCACGGCTTTGAATGGGGCTCGGTGCGCCACGATCTGGTCGCCGGCGTGCGCTTCCATCAGGACGAAGTGGACCGCTACCAGCCNATCGAGGTGTTCGAGCAGCAGAACGGCAGCCTGGTGCGCAGCGGCTANATCGAGCCCACCGGCGGCGANAACCGCATCGAGGAAGCGGACGCCTTCTCCGCCTGGATGGTGGATCACATCCGCCTCGACCAGCTGCTGCTGACCGCCTCGCTGCGCTACGAGGACGTGGANAGCGAAGCCANGCGCTATGCCGACCCGGGCCGCAGCGTGGTCAGCCAGCGGGTCGACAATCAGGTCGACGAGCTGATGGCCGGCCTGGGCGCCACCTGGNTGCTGGACGACCACTGGGCGCTGCTGGCCGGCGTGCANCANGGNTTCGCGCCCCCNGGCGCGTCNNCCGCCGAGGGCACCGANCCGGAGAAAAGCGTCAACTACGAGGCCGGCGTGCGCTANTGGAGCGGCCCGTTCAGCGCCGACGCCATCGCCTTCTTNAGTGANTACGAGAACACCGTCAANAACTGCTCGGTGGCGGCGCCGTGNCCCAACGGNGACACCATCGGCTCGCAGAGNTTCGGTGANTCCCAGGTGCAGGGNCTGGAGCTGGGCCTCAACAGCCGCCTGTGGCAGGGCAACGGCCTCACCGCGCCGGTGCGNCTGGCCTACACCTACACCGACGGTGANATCACCGAGACCGCCGACGANCTGAGCGTNCNGGACGGCGACGTGCTGCCGTACCTGCCGGAAAACCAGCTCAGCCTGACCCTGGGCCTGGAGCGTCCCGCCCAGTGGGGCGCCTACCTGACCACCACCTATGTGGACGAGGTGTGCGTGGACAACACCTGCGACCGTTCCAACGGGCCCGCTTTCCGCAGCACCGACGACTATCTGGTGGTGGATCTGGCGGCGTCCTACTATCTGCGCAGCAACGTGGAGGTNTACGCCAAGGTGGANAACCTGTTCGACGACCAGGAAATCGTCGCCCGTTCCCCGGACGGCGCCCGTCCCAACAGCCCGCGTACCGCCTACATGGGCGTNNGGGTGGGTTTCTGATGCGGCTGGCGCGCCNCNCCGGTTGAAACCGGCNGGCGTTGCCCCCACTGTCTGCGGATACAGCAGAAAACCGGGCGTCGGTGTTATACTGGCGCCTTTCANTATCAGCAGGCAGGTGGTTTCTATGGATGATGTGATTCAGGTCATCAANGACCAGATCGCGAAAAATCCGGTGCTCGTCTACATCAAGGGCACACCTCAGTTTCCCCAATGNGGCTTCTCCGCCCAGGTGGTGGAAGCCATGACCAGCGTCGGCAAACCCTTTGCCTACGTGAANATTCTGGAAGCGCCGGAAATCCGGCAGAGCCTGAAGGAATACGCCAACTGGCCCACTTACCCGCAGCTGTGGGTGANCGGNGAGCTGGTCGGCGGGTGCGACATCATCATGGAAATGTACCGCTCCGGTCAGCTCAAGGAGCTGGTGGAAAGCGCCGCCGTGGAAGGCGACGCCTGAACCGACGCCGACGGNCCATTGGTTTTGCCAATCATNGCCAATGGNCCGGCCTGTTGAATCCTGGCACGGGATTCCCATGATAGGCGTGCAAAGGTGGCGTCAAGACGCCGCCGCCGGATGTGCGAAGATGTCTTCAACATTGATTCAACGCAGAGAGGAAAAACATGGGCGTACTGGTAGGTAAACCCGCACCTGATTTTACGGTTCCCGCCGTCCTGGGTGACGGCAGCATTGTGGATGAATTCACCCTTTCCGAGGCCATCAAGGGCAAATACGGCCTGGTGTTCTTCTATCCGCTGGACTTCACCTTTGTGTGCCCGTCCGAACTGATCGCCCTGGATCACCGCATGGACGCATTCAAAGAGCGCGGCGTGGAAGTGATCAGCGTGTCCATCGACAGCCACTTCACCCACAACGCCTGGCGCAACACCGCCATCAACGACGGCGGTATCGGTCCGGTGAAATACACCATGGCNGCGGACATGAACCACCAGATCTCCCAGGCCTACGATGTCGAATCCGAAGGCGGCATGGCGTTCCGCGGTGCCTTCCTGATCGACAACAAAGGCGTGGTACGCAGCCAGCTGATCAACGACCTGCCCCTGGGTCGTAACATCGACGAGCTGGTACGTCTGGTTGACGCCCTGCAGTTCCACGAGGAGCACGGTGAAGTGTGCCCCGCGGGCTGGCAGAAAGGCGACCAGGGCATGCAGGACAACCCGGCCGGCGTTGCGTCCTACCTGTCCGAGAACGCCGAGAAGCTGTAACTCTCAGCTCTCAGCGACGATAAAAAGGGCGCCTTCTCGGCGCCCTTTTTTTTGTGCTTGAGCGAGGCTTGTGGGAGCGGTCCTTGTGGGAGCGGGCCCCGCCCGCGAAAGGGAGCGCAGCTCCCGGCAGGATCCGAGAGACCCCTAATCCAGCGCGCGGGCCAGGGTCGGNGGCATCTCGCCGGCCGGCGGCGGCGGCCAGCCGCCCAGGTCGCGGAAGCGGTTGACCATGGAGCAGAACAGCTCGGCGGTGCGGGTGGCGTCGTACAGCGCGGAGTGGGCGTCGCGCTGATTGAAGGGGATGCCGGCCGCTTCGCANGCCTTGGCCAGCACGGTCTGNCCGTANACCAGNCCNGCCAGGGTGGCGGTNTCGAANCTGGAAAANGGATGAAACGGGTTGCGCTTGATGTCGGCGCGCTCGCTGGCGGCGTTGAGAAANCCCTGGTCGAAGAAGCTGTTGTGCCCNACCAGNACCGCCCGGTTGCAGCCGTGCGCCTTGACCGCCTTGCGCACCGGCTCGAACACGCCCTTGAGGGCGGTCAGCTCGCCCACCGCGCCGCGCAGCGGGTTGTNGGGGTCGATGCCGGTGAANTCCAGCGCCGCCTGCTCGATATTGGCGCCGGGAAAGGGGTCGACGTGGAAGTGCACACGGGTCGACGGNCGCAGGTGGCCNCGGGCGTCCATGTCCAGCAGTACCGCGGCGATTTCCAGCAGGGCGTCGTTGCGGGCGTCGAAGCCCCCGGTTTCAACGTCCACCACCACCGGCAGGAAGCCGCGNAAGCGCAGGGCCAGGGACGGGTGTTGATTAGTCATGCTCTCTCCAGTCAGCGGTCGACATGCTACCCGATAACCGCACCTTGGGACAGGTGACGGCGGCGGACGGGCGCGGGTACAATACGCGCCTTTCTAATCGCGAGTTCTTGGAGTGACGCATGTCTGATATCAACAAGGTGGTGCTGGCCTATTCCGGTGGCCTGGATACCTCCGTGATCGTCAAGTGNTTGCAGGAAACCTACAACTGCGAAGTGGTCACCTTCACCGCTGATATCGGTCAGGGCGAGGAAGTGGAACCGGCCCGCGCCAAGGCCAAGGCGATGGGCGTGAAGGAAATCTANATCGAGGACCTGCGCGAAGAGTTCGTGCGCGACTATGTGTTCCCGATGTTCCGCGCCAACGCCATNTACGAGGGCGAGTACCTGCTCGGCACCTCCATCGCCCGGCCGCTGATCGCCAAGCGNCTGGTGGAGATCGCCGCCGAGACCGGCGCCGACGCCATCTCCCACGGCGCCACCGGCAAGGGCAACGANCAGGTGCGCTTCGAGCTGGGNGCNTACGCGCTGGCCCCGGGCATCCAGGTGATCGCGCCNTGGCGCGAGTGGGACCTGAACTCCCGCGAGAAGCTGATGCAGTTCTGCGAGGACCACGAGATCCCGGTGGACTTCACCAGCAAGAAGAAGAAATCCCCGTACTCCATGGACGCNAACCTGCTGCACATCTCCTANGAGGGCGGCAACCTGGANGANCCNTGGTGGGAAGCGGANGANGACATGTGGCGCTGGAGCGTCAGCCCGGAAGCGGCGCCGGACAAGCCCACCTACGTNACCCTGACCTATGAGAAGGGCGACATCGTNGCCATCGACGGCGANCGCCTGAGCGCCGCCGAGATCCTCAGCAAGCTCAACAAGCTGGGCGGCGACAACGGCATCGGCCGTCTCGACATCGTCGANAACCGCTANGTGGGCATGAAGTCNCGGGGCTGCTACGAAACCCCCGGCGGCACCATCATGCTGCCNGCGCACCGCGCCATCGAGTCGCTGACCCTGGACCGCGAATCCGCCCACCTGAAGGACTCGGTGATGCCCAAGTACGCCGAGCTGCTNTACAACGGCTACTGGTGGTCCCCGGAGCGNCTGGCGCTGCAGAAGCTGATCGACGCCACCCAGGAGAACGTCAACGGCGAAGTGCGCATGAANNTGTATAANGGCGCCGCCACNGTGGTCGGCCGCCGCTCCGAGAACGACAGCCTGTTCGACGCCTCCATCGCCACNTTCGAGGACGATGCCGGCGCCTACGACCAGAANGACGCGGAAGGCTTNATCAAGCTCAACGCNCTGCGCCTGCGCATCGCCGCCAAAAACGGCCGCAANCTGTCCTGATCGNCCCCGATCGGCGGGCCCCGGCCGGGGTCCGCTGTTACACATCGTCAATGGAAACCTTTCCGTTCTTGTACGAAGGTACCGATTAAGGCATTCCTTCGAATCACAACAACAGAAAGGTGGACCATGGCGACGCTCCCTGTTCCTTCGTTTTCAGCCGCACGGGCCGGGCTCTGCCTGGCGCTGATGCTGGTGGCCGCGCCGGTGGCGGCCGGCTGGCCGTTCAATCTGTTCTCGCCGCCCGAGTTCTCCGACCAGACCCGCGACGTGATCTTCGTCGGCAATAACTGGGAAGGCACGGTCAACGTGATCGACGCGGAGACCTATGAGCCGCTCGGCACCATCAACGCGATCCCCGATAAAAGCCAGCGCATCACCGAGATCTACCTGAACCCGGTGCGTCTGCTGTTCTTCCAGGGCGTGCGCCTGCTGATCGGCGAGGGCAACCACCAATACGTGGACGACATGTACAGCTCCAACAACGGCCGCCTGCTGGTGGTGTCGCGGCCCAGCTTCGCGGATGTGGTGGCGCTGGACGTGATCACCGGCGAAGTGGTGTGGCGCTTCCAGGTGGACGGCTACCGCTCCGACCATATGGCGATCTCGCCGGACGGCAAGCATGTGGCGGTGTCCGCCTCCACCGGCGGCGTGGTGCATGTGCTGGACGTGGCCACCGGCGAAGAGGTGGGCAATTTCCCGTCCGGGGATTCCCCCCATGAGAACATCTACTCCGAGGACGGCGAGCGCATCTTCCACGCCGCCATCGGCCAGGTGTTCACGCCGCTGGACCGGGGCCGGGTGGTCAAGCAGCTGACCAAGGGCGAGCGCCTGTTCCAGATCGTCGACGCCGAGACCTTCGAGATCATCAAGCGCTTCGACCTGCGTGAAAAGCTGGACGAAGCGGGCTATACCCACCTGAGCCCGGCGATCCGGCCCATGGCGCACACCGACGATGAGCGCTATTTCTACTTCCAGGTGTCGTTCTTCCACGGCTTCCTGGAATACGACATGGAGGAGGATCGCGTCACCCGTCTGGCGCACCTGCCCAACCTGGTGCCCAATCTGCCCCGCGAGAAGTACGTCAACGACTCCGCCCACCACGGCATCGCCCTGAGCGGCGACCAGAGCACCCTGTGCGTGGCCGGCACCATGAGCGACTATGTGGCGATCGTCTCCCGGGAGACCTTCGAATACACCATCTTCACCGGCATCGGCGAGAAGCCCTACTGG
>FUFK010044066.1_pt1 | contig 49473 bp, 45 predicted proteins | sample 1021851 | NCBI WGS metagenome assembly FUFK01 (sample SAMEA51879418, study PRJEB19060) | metagenome | reverse complement strand
CCCTAGTCGTTGCGACTGTTTAAATAAAATCAGCTAGCCAATGCAATAAGCATTACCTGCAATTTTAACGACGACTAGAACACAGCTTTGATTAACTAGTAGCGATCAGCAGTGCGCATTTGTGAATGTTCAACACGCCCTAGGTTTTAAATGGCATTGGTTTAAGCTAGGCTTTAAATAGCCTAGCTTTTTTATGGGCTAGAATTTAGCTAGCTGTAGGCTGGGTTTTTAACCCAGCATTTTTTTAACAAATGATAAACTAATCTTGTCTTCTATAACTCACAAACTGAAAGTCCAAACCACTTTTTTCATCATGCTGAGTGTCGGAGGTTTCTGCGGCGATAAAATCGCTTGGCAGTTCCGGGAAAAATGCATCACCATCGCTGATTTCAGTATCGACATGGGTCAGCTCGATGCGATCGGTGTACATAATCGCATCTTTAAACACTTTTTCGCCGCCGATCACCCAGATTGTATCTAAATGCGCGCCATGAGCGAGGCTAGCCGCTTGCGTCAAGGCGTCATCTAAATTATGCACCACATAAGCATCATCACGATCAGTGAGGTTCTTTTGTTCAGCATAATCAAGCTGAGTGCTGATGATAAAGCTGACTCGCTTAGGAAGCGGCTTACTGCCCATCGACTCAAAGGTTTTGCGGCCCATAATAACGATACCTTGAATGCTATCTGCATCGCCATCGTTTTGCTTAGTGGTCATAGCCTTAAAATGCTGTAGATCCGCTGAGATATGCCAGGGTAGCTCATTGTCTTTACCGATACAGCGGTTGCTACTAATCGCTGCGATTTGGGCCACTTCAGTATGCGCGTAACTCATCACTTATCCCTTTTATTATTTATCAGTTTTCTAGTTTTACAGTTATTTTCAATTTTACAGTTTAGTCGCTTAAACTGCGACTTTCGCCTTGATAGCCGGATGCGACTCGTAACCATTAACGCTGATGTCTTCAAAAGTAAAAGCAAAGATATCTTTAACTTTNGGATTCAATGACAAGGTCGGCAGCTGATAAAGATCCCGCGTCAACTGTAATTCAACTTGCTCGCGATGGTTTTGNTAAATATGACAATCGCCGCCCGTCCAGATAAATTCGCCCACTTCTAAATCACACACTTGCGCGATCATATGCGTTAATAGCGCATAACTGGCGATGTTAAAAGGCACACCCAGGAATAAATCCGCTGAGCGCTGATAAAGCTGACAAGAGAGCTTATTATCCGCAACAAAGAACTGAAACAGTGTATGACAAGGCGGCAAGGCCACTTGACTGGCCTCACTTGGATTCCAACCAGAGACGATAAGACGTCTGGAGTTGGGGTTGGTTTTTATTTGNTCAATAAGCTGCGATATTTGATCGACGCCGTCATCATTATAAACATTGTTGTCACTTTCATCAGTGTTTTTAGTTGCGCCATAGTTGCGCCATTGATGACCATAGACAGGGCCTAGATCCCCAGCAGGGCGATTAAAGCGCGCGGTTTGCTCAGCGGTGGCCCATTCATTCCAAATGCGTACGTTATTTTGCTGCAAATAATCAACGTGCGTGCTACCGCTTAAAAACCATAATAGCTCATACACGATGGACTTAAAGTGTACTTTTTTGGTGGTCAGTAAGGGAAAACCCTCTGCCAAGTCAAAGCGCAACTGCGCGCCAAAGTGACTTAAGGTGCCAGTACCCGTTCGATCCCCTTTTTCAGTGCCGTTCGCCAACACGTACTGGAGTAAATCAAGATAAGCTTGTTCGTTTTTGCTAGTAATCATGGTCTGCAACTTCAATATTNAATAACAACTNAGTTTATTTAATGTCTAATATGGGTCTAATANGCNGCTTGTCTACCCCAATCATAAATGTCACGTTTATAAGCATAAATGATGAGCACGATACCAATGATAATCATCGGTGCGCTTAAGATCTGCCCTTTGGTGACCCAGCCTAAAAGGATAAAACCCTGATCGGCNTCGGGCTGACGGAAGAACTCGACGATAAAGCGGCTAAAGCCATAACCAAGCATAAACACGCCCGTNACCGCCATACGCGGACGCGGCTTTGAGGAGTACCACCACAGTAGCAAAAACAGCAGCAGTCCTTCGGTTAACGCTTGATAGAGCTGCGAGGGATGGCGTGGCAGCAAATACTGACCGCTAACCTCAGTCGCCAATTGCTGCAAGGTNGGGTCGGCCTGCATTAGCTGAGCATCAAAGGCCGCCGCTTGCGGGAAATAAGTGAGCCAGTTATAGCCGCCGTCAGAGACACGGCCCCACAGCTCGCCATTGATATAGTTGCCAATGCGCCCAAACAATAAGCCCGTTGGCACGCAAGGCACGATAAAATCGAGGACTTGAAAAGGCGTCTTTTTATACTTACGCGCAAAATAAAGCATGCCAAGAGCGACACCAATAAGGCCGCCATGAAAAGACATACCGCCTTCCCAAACCCTAAATAAGTAGGCCGGATTTTGTAGTAATTCGCCAAATTGATAGAAGAGCACGTAACCGATACGGCCGCCCAAAATCACCCCAAGCGCGCCAAAGAACACTAAGTCTGAGACCATATCTGTCGACCAAGCATCGCGTTTAGTACTGCGATACCAAGCAAGACCAAAGGCTGCGGCAAAGGCAAGCAAGTACATCAAACCATACCAGTGTACTTCGATAGGGCCGAGCGCTAACGCTACTGGGTCATACTGAGGATGAATGTTCATAAAAGTCATAATATTGAGAATAAGATGCTGCTCATGATAGCAAATTTAGCTGTTACGAACACTAATTTCGCATCGTAATACTGGGCAGTATGGTAAGCGTGCAATGCTAAAAAAATGCTGCTAGTAAAGAAGCCGCGCGCTAGAGAAATAATCATCATTACTATAGCCGCGAGCGTAAGCTAACCGCACAAAGTTATAAGATAGTAATGTCGGATAAAAAACGCTAAGATAAAAACAANCGAGATTGTGATGGTTTATACCAAAATACTGTAAGACCAAAAATACTGTAAGACCAAAAATACTATAAGAATAAGGACAGTCATGAAACCCTATCGGTCAAATAAAGCAGTGCTGACTCAGCAAAGANTAGGCACAATACCAAGTTCGATATTTGCTCTAACCGCGCTTAGCTTGTTATTGCCTCCTATTAGTGCTCAAGCGGCTGAAAGCGGCATTGAGCAAATCACTATTTATCAAGGCTTAGCGAGCGTCACGCGTACGCTGCCGATTGCTGGTAGCGGTGAGCAAACGTTAGTGTTTTCTTGCTTGTCGCCTTATCTTGATCAAGACAGCTTGAGCGTACAAGCGCTTGGCGACGTTAATGTCGGTGAAGTCAGTATCGAGACCTTAAGCGGTGAGCAAGCTCAACTGTGCCAGTATCAAGGCGATGCTAAGGTACAGACGCAGCAAAATAACTTAGCAAGTATCAAAGCCGATTTAGAAGCGGCGCGTTTGGCCAAAGCCTATTTGCAAAATATGACCAAAGTCAACCAAATCAGCGTCGAGGGCACTTTGGCCAGTAATGCTCGTGAGCTAGAGACGCAGGCCGCCGCTATTAATAAGCGAATCCTTGAGATTGAGCAGCAACAAGCCCGCGCGCAAGATGCACTCAATCAGCTCATGGCTGGTAGCAGCACGACCACGCAAAATAGCGTCACCCAAGTCAGCGTGCGCACCGCTAGCCGTACGCCAAGTAACCTCAAGCTGCACTATCAAGTGCGCGGCGCTAGCTGGCAACCGACCTATCAAGCACGGCTCAATACCGATACTAAGCAGTTAAGTATTACTGCCTCGGCCATTATCGCGCAGCAAACCGGCGAAAACTGGCAAAACGTGCCTTTAATGCTCAGCTCAGTGAATCCGAACCAAAACGCGACAGGCCAGCTGCCTTATGTGCAGCGCTTATCGCTCTATGACGAGCAGCAGCAAGGTAGTGTCGCAAGATACGCGCAGCCAATGATGGAAGCGCCAGTCGTGGTGGTCTCAGCAGACGAAAGCGCTGGAGCTATGGCTAATATGGCGCCGTTACCGAGCTTTGCGGTCAACCGGCAAGATAAAAACGGCATAACTGAATACCGCTTGCCGCAGCGCGTTAGTATTCCGAGTGATGGTCGGCGGGTACGNACTGTTATCGATGAGCAAGCAGGAATCAGTAAGCTGTGGATTCGAAGCACACCAAGTGCAGAGCTGGCAGGATATTGGTATGCGTCAGCGCCGTTCTTGACACCCGCTTGGGTCGATGGCTCGCTGCAGCTGTACCGTGATGATAATTATATCGGGCAAACGCGCTATAGCTATCAGCTGCTAAAAGAGCAAGGCATTGGCTTTGGTGTTGATAATAATATGCTAGTTAAACAATTAGTAGATGAAGATAAACAAGGCGAGAAAGGCGCGTTTAATCGCATCCAAACTTTGACTAANACAGAAGCTTATCAGTTTACTAATCAGCATAATAAAACGGTCAACTTACAAGTATTAGGNAGCGAGCCTATCAGCCGCGATGATAACTTAAAAGTCAGTGCCACCCATACGCCGCCAATTAGCGAGCGCGATTGGAATAGTAATCAAGGAGTCGTGGCTTGGGACTTTAAGTTAGCGCCGCAACAGTCGCAAGTCGTGCAGTCGACCTCGCAAATCAGTTATCCGGCTAAGCAAGAATTGATCAGTAATTAAAAAAGGAAAACTATGTGTATCGTCGCTATCGCTTGGCAGCTCTTTGATGAGTTGCCGTTAGTACTTTTATCAAATCGTGATGAGTTCTTAGCGCGTCCTACCGAGCAGTTGCACCAGTGGCCAGATCAGCCNATCTATGCTGGCCGCGATAGCCAAAGTGGCGGCACTTGGCTAGGCATCCATCAGCAAGAACGTCAACAGCAGAGTCAACAACAGAATCAGCAGTCTACTGAGGACAATCAAAGCCCTTCGTATCAACAAAACGGTCGTTGGGCAGCGGTACTGAACTTTCGCGATGGCGTACAAGCAAGAGCAGATGAGCGCTCACGCGGCGAATTAGTNACCAGTTTTTTGANAAGTACACTCAGCCCAATGGCATTTGCGCGGCAGATTAAGCTACGAGACTACGCTGGGTTTAATCTCATCATTGGTGATAGCCAGCAAGCGGTCATCGTCAATAACCGTGGCCATGCGCCGACCGCTTTACATGCAGGATTGCATGTTTTCTCCAACGGACAGCCGGATGAAGGGTGGTTTAAAACTGAAAAGCTCCGCGGGCGCTTGCGTCAAGAAGTGCTGCCGCTCATCGCTGAGGATAGCTCGCTTGCGTATTGGCAAGCGGCCGCGCTTAATGTGATGTCAGATAGCACCTCAGCGCCTGAGGAAGCGCTGCCGAAAACAGGCGTACCAAAAGCTATAGAGCAAGCCTTATCGTCTGTGTATATCGACGCGGTCGCTTTGAGTAATGCTGATACGCCAATGCCAAGTTATGGCACGCGTACGCAAAGTATTTTGACTTTGCGCGGTGAAGATAAGTCAGAAGTGACAGCGCAGCTGATTAGCCGTGAAACGGATAATGTTAAGTGTTAGGAAGCGAGCATTCCACGCAATATTGTGACGTTATACAGGTTGCAGGTTANAGGNGCTGAAAAATGGAGCTATGCTTTATTAGGCTTGCCAGAAAAATAGCTACAGAGATAAAAAATGCTCGCTGTCATATCTAAAACATCAGATATGACAGCGAGCACCTTTCATTGACGTGAGCGTCTATTCCATCAATAAATGATTGTTTTGTTCCGGAATAATCAGCTCTTGTCTAAGGGGTAACTCGCGTGCCAGCTCTTGCAAAGCACGGCGATAGACCCCGCGTTTAAAGTGAATCACTTGTCCGAGCGGATACCAGTAGCTGACCCATTGCCAATGGTCAAATTCAGGTTTTCCCTCATCAAAGCGAATGTGTTGAGTATTCGGCTCATCTAAGCGTAGCAAAAACCATTTTTGTTTTTGCCCAATACATAAAGGATACTGCCCATGGCGCACGTAGCGCTTTGGCAAGCGATAGCGTAACCAATCTTGAGTGACTGCCAATAAGTCGACATGGCGCGGATGCAGCCCGACCTCTTCCCAGAGTTCGCGGTACATCGCATCCATTGGCGTCTCGCCGCGGTCGATACCGCCTTGCGGAAACTGCCAAGCGTTGTGTCCGATACGCTTTGCCCACAGTACTTGCCCTTGTGTATTTGCCAAGATGATGCCGACATTGGCGCGAAAGCCGTCTGCATCTATCATGACTTAACCTTTTAATTTATCTAAAAATAACTTATTGCCAAGCGACATTCGATAGCCAACATAATTATTATAAGGTAGTGACTATCGCTGCCAAATTAGAATAAGTTTTATTACCCTTATTAAAACAAGAAATGGTCAAAATGTGTAACGATAATTTGCTATAAAATGTTTCACAAATTTAACGATTTAAAATCAATAACTTAAAATACAACTTTTGTTAAATAATGATAAGGCGGTCAATAACCAAACTTGCTCACTTAGGCTCAAGCAGGCTTTAAGTTTATGATTCTAGACAAACCCTAGATGAAACTAATGCTAAACTAGTGCTACACTAACGGTATAAAATCAGTACCGTAAATTAATAATATTAGGATAAGAAGATGGCAGAATCAAAAGCGAGCGTCACTTGGCAAGAGAATAAAGCTTTTATGGGCGTAGCGCCATCAGGGCATAACGTTCAGATCGACGCTGATAAAGAGAAGGGCGCAAGTCCCATGGAGCTAGTACTACTAGGACTTGGCGGCTGTGCCAGCTACGACGTGGTATCTATCTTACAAAAATCGCGGCAAGAGGTGCAGGATGTACGCTGCGAGCTGACTGCACAGCGGGCGGAAACTATCCCAGCAGTATATACAGATATCCACCTACATTTTGTGGTTAGCGGACAAGATATCGCTGAAAAACAGGTTGAAAAAGCCATTAAACTTTCCGCTGATAAGTACTGCTCAGCCAGTCGTATGCTAGTAGATGGCGGCGTTAACATCACTCATGATTTTGTCATAACGACAGGCGAAGGGGCAGATGGTTAGATGATTTACCTCTTTGGTTTTATCCCTGATACTGCCGCTGCCGCGATATGGGCAATGGTGGTCGCCAGTTTATTACCGCTACTGATGGCAATAATGGCCAAGGTGTTAGGCGGCTTTGGTCTTTCGGATAACGCCCATCCGCGAGAGTTTTTGCGGCAGACTACAGGTGCTTCGGCGCGGGCGAATGCCGCTCAGCAAAACAGCTATGAGACGCTACCGGTATTTTTGGCAGCGGTTATTGTCGCGATGCTGTTCTTTGTACCACAGCCCATTATTAATACCTTAGCTTGGCTATATGTGATTATCCGTATCGGTTATTGCGCGGCTTATATTACTAATTTGGCGACTTTTCGCTCTATTCTTTGGGTGCTATCAATGGCCTGTCCGCTAATGCTATTTTATATTGCGATTCGGATTAGCGCTTAGCTGTTAAAGTCAAAGCGTTGAAATAATAAAAGCGAAAAACGGTATTTAACAGCTACCTTAATTTAGAATTTTTTATCAGCGACTCGCTTGTAAAGCGGCGATAATAGCCGCTTTATCTTTCTGCCTTTTGATCTCATTCCATAGGCTTTGTGCTTCCATATAGCCCTTAGTCAGCATGCCCAGCCACTGCTTATAACGACCAACGAGCACCACATCATTTTTTGCTTCGCCTTGCAAAAACTTAATTTGATGAGTGATTAAGTCTGACCAAAGTAGTGTCGACGTTTTCAACGATTCGTCCTTAGCTACATCTATTTTATCCACTTGCGCAATTAAATCCGGCCGCGTCACCGCCCCGCGTCCGAGCATCAAATGGCTGGTGCCTGATTGCCTGATACATAGCTNNGCTTNCTCAGTGTTCCAAATCTCACCATTAGCAATCACTGGGATATCTAGGCTATTAAAGCCTTGAATTTTCTCCCAGTAAGCAGGCGGNTTATAGCCTTGGGTCTTAGTGCGGGCATGAATGGTTAGCCAATCGGCGCCGCTCGCGGCAATCGCCCCGCGTATATCATCCATACGGCTGGTATCGGTGTAGCCGAGACGTATCTTTGCTGACACAGGAATATCGCTAGGGACTGCTTGGCGTACAGCGCTAATAATCTGATACATGACTTCAGGCTCATCGAGCAGCACTGAGCCGCCGCGATGGCTATTGACCGTCTTAGCAGGACAACCAAAATTAATATCGATAGCGGGCGCACCAAGCTCACAAGCAAAGACCGCATTCTCTGCCATCAACTGCGCTTCGCTACCGAGCAGCTGGATATGAATAGGCGTACCTGAGGCGGTCTTAGCATCATGATGCAGCTCTGGCACGTATTTATAGAATACATGCGCAGGCAAGACAGTTTGGGTGACGCGAATAAACTCACTCACCGACCAATCATAAGGACGACCCAAATCGGCGGCAATCTGCGTTAAGATTTGCCGCATTAACGGATCAGTCAAGCCTTCCATTGGGGCTAGTAGNCGGACGGGGTTGCTAAATAAAGGATTAGAGTGTTTATTAGACATAGTATAAGAATTAAAGGTTTTAGCTGTTTTGGATCGGTAGGTTATGTGTCGCGAATGATAGTCTACAGCGGAAAATTGAATTTAATGACAAGGTTTATAANCGTTCGGGTANGCTACGGCTTTNGCNCAGCAAATCGTTATACAAAATTAAAATATTGCTTGGTAAATACCAAGTTTAAAATTTAGTTATAACGTCTAAGAGNTCAAAGNACATAAAAGTCTTAAGCTGCTAAATAAATGAGCAAACTAACTGCCATAAATAACCTTTTTACCCGTTTGCAGTCCTGAGATCAGCGGTCCAATATTAGCAATATCTAAGTTATTCTGTGCGCGAGTACAAGCCACATACAACAAACGCAATTCTTCAGGGCTAATCTTAATGCCGTTGGTCGTGACATCATAATAGAAGTCATCATCGAGCTGTACTTTGCCCCATTCAAGCCCTTTGGCTTTGTGCGCGGTTGAGATGACGTAATCGGCGTTCTCAACACGAGTTAAGCTATTCACCGCGCGCGTCAAGACGCTAGTGCCATGATCATCGACCAATTTAACTAAGGTTTTTAGATCGCTGCCCTCATTGGTTTCTGAATACTCTTGCACATCCGACCAGTTATAAAAATACGCCAGCTCTGGCACGCCATAAGCAGATTTACCGTTTTTGAGGTTTTCTGCCGCTTGGCAGAACTTCAGCATACGCTCGGTATCGGCTTGTAGCGCCACACGGTGGCCTAACTTTAGACCGGTTAACAACTGCGCCATAGCCGCCGCGTTAGTACGGCAAAGAATGGCGTCCTTTTTGCTATGTACGAGNCCNTTCTCAGTAGAGGAGCTTTTATTAGGGTTGCCTTTGAGAGGCACGTCCTCTTGTAGCGCTTTAAGTAACGTATTAGCCACCTCAGCGATAGGTTCGCCGAAGCGAAACGACTGGGTCAATAAGGTTTGCGGTAGCGGTAGTTTCTTCATCGCATTGACCGCGCCGCGCCACTCATAGATCTGCTGATGAGCATCGCCAACATAGATAACTTGCTTTGATTGCTGCGTCAAGATACCCATCATCAAAGGGTCGGCATCCTGCGCTTCATCAAATAAGATAAAGTCGGCCGGGATAGTAGGCTTGGAGAGTGCCCATAATTTGAGATAAATATCATGACCGATACCAGCTGGATGGCGGGCATCGATAGACTGTAGCCAGCGCTGCTCGACGGCAGGGTAGAGCATCTCACGCAGCTGCTCGCTATCTGCCGCATCGAGCCAGCTGGGAAACAATAAATGCCGGGGCGCAGGGTAGCTGGCATGGGTACTACAAAAATGACTGACCGCATCGCTGACAAATCGCGCAAGGCGAGCTGGGGTCAAAGTGATGTATTTATTCGAGCCTTCTATCTGCCGTCGCACTTGCACCGGCTGCAAGCCTAAGTCATCACCTAAGCGTTTCGGCGAAAACCGAGGCAATGATAGCTTAGCGGTAATGTCTCGCGGCACATGGCGATAGGCGAGCGAATGAAAGGTCCGGCAGTCGACGTGTCCTGGAAACTTGGCGCGCGCATCATTAGCTATAGCCTTGTTAAAGGCTAAGTACAAACCGCGACCACGCAGCCGCTCACCAATCAGCTTTAGAGTAGTCGTTTTACCCGCGCCGGCATAAGCGACCACCTTAAACGATTTATGATCCATCGCCATATTAAGCGCAGCAAGCTGCTCTTCGGTAGGGTCACTCATATAAGCGGGCATAGATGCAGACATAAAAAGCTACCTAAATGTAAAACAGAATAAAATGAAGCATGAAATAAAAGACGCGGGGCTAAAAAAAGCCACTGCGTAAACAATGGCTCATTAGAAGAGAAAAAACGCAAATAAGGCGCTTTCTTGATTGGAATAGGGTTTGTTGCGCATGCGTAAATGAGCACTACTGATTTTAACAGATTAGCTTTGTCTTTATGAGCAAACATTTGCTATCAGCAGTCATTGTCTTATAACGCACTAATCATTTCATAAAGCATGGATATCACTTTTGCTTTTGTTAATGCTCTGAATGCTCAGCGACTAGACCTTCTTTTTTGTCTTTAAGCAAGATTTTAGCTAAAAATAAGCCCAACTCAAACAACAGCCACATCGGGAACGCGAGCATCAACATCGATACCCCATCTGGCGGCGTCACTACCGCCGCTATGGCAAAACAGCCCACAATGATATAACGGCGTTTATCTTCTAAGCTTTGAATGGAGACGATACCGACCAATATCAACAGCAAAGTCACCACTGGAATCTCAAACGTCAGCCCAAACACCATAAATAACTTCAAGGCAAAGCTCAGATAACTGTCTATATCGGTCATCGGCAATACGTTTTGTGGCGCAAAAACGATAAAGAATTTAAGTACGCCTTTGAGGACGACAAAGTAAGCAAAAGCCACGCCGGCATAAAACAGCATAATCGATGATAATAGTACCGGTATTGCGACTTTTTTCTCTTTTTTGTACAGCCCTGGTGCGACAAAAGACCAAATTTGATAAAGAATATAAGGCATGGCAAAAAAGGCAGCCACAAATATAGTCAAGCGAATGGGCGCCATAAAGTTAGAGGTAATGTCGGTCGCGATCATCGTTGAGTTAGCAGGCAGCTGCGCCACTAATGGGTCAGATAAAAAATCATAAAGCTCCCGTGAGAAACCAACCAGTGCTAAGAATACGATTAATACCGCGGCGCAGATCTTGATTAGATGCCGGCGTAGCTCAATCAAATGCTCAGTGATGGGCATGTCTGCAAGAGAGTCTAATAAATCATCGGATTTTTCGTCTTGAGCACTTTTAGNATCAACACTACCAAAAGATGCGCTATCAACTGCCTCTTCATGAGCTCGTTTTTCTTGCCGGCTTTTTTGGCGTTTAAACAATGTCATAAACTCGCCTCTCCATTATGAGGCATGGGGTTATCCGCATCGGTTTGGCTATAGAGCAAAGTATCAGCTTTATAATTCGGCATGTAAGGCGCAGCAGGCAGACGACGCGCCTTATCGTAAGCCCCTAAGCGAAACCACATATTCTCCCATGGACGCGTCATTATAGGCGTATTTATATCGTCGCTAGAGGCTGAGTCAGTATTTATAGCTTCGGACTGCTTATCAACCATCAAGTCACTATCATAAGCATATTGTTCATCTAAAGTTGGCGTCGCCGCGCTTTTGCTAGCATCGACAGCAGCATCATTATCCTTGTGAGCGTTTGGCTCTTTTTTTAAGCTAGTAGAATTATTTTCATCTTTTAAGCTGTGATTCTGAGCAGATTCAAACTCTTGCATACTGCCGCGCATCTCTGCCATTTCACGTCTCATCTCCGCCTCTGTCTGACGGATTTTTGCCAGCTCTTTTTGCATTTGTTGCCGAGTCTCTGCCAGATCAAGCTCAGCTTCTATCTCGGACTGTAGCGTTGAGACAGTACGGCGAATTTTGCCATACCATTGACCAGCAGTACGCGCTGCTTGTGGCAGCTTCTCCGGGCCAAGCACGATTAAGGCAATAACGCCAAATAAGAGTAATTCTGAAAATCCGATATCAAACATAAGGCCTGAGCATCACTATCTATAGAGCAGGTAAAAATAACCAACGTAGCGGCTGTACTAACTACTCTGTCGAACTAAACTTTATGTTGATCATCGCTTGCAGCAGGACTGATTTCAATATCATCAACTTTGGTGCCGTGCGTTTTATTAGCACTGCTATTGGGGGGCACGCCAGCTTCATGATCGAGTACGCGGTGTTTTTTAACGTTTTCGGCTTCTTCGTCTTTGACCGCATCTTTGAAGCCTTTGACCGCGCCGCCTAAATCTTTACCGGCATTTCTAAGCTTTGAGGTGCCAAAAACGACGACCACGACCACCAAGAGAATGAGCCAATGCGTAATAGAAAAACTGCCCATAATGATATCCTTAATGTCTGAGACCTCATGTCTGAGATTTCTGAGTGTGAATGCTGCTCTTTAGTTGTTGGCATTAGTATTGCCGCCACCGCGCTACTGTTATTTTATAGAATATTGATCTATTTGACAAAAATACAGACATAACGCTGACGTAAAAATACTATTATACCTTGCCGTTATGACAAAAAGGTGAAAGTCGCAACAATCACACAGAGTAAATAGGTAGTGGTACTTTTGTTTTCGACATATAGTCGATCCTAAATAAAACAGATACATTATATATCAACGTGCAACTGGTCTAAATTTTCCTTGCGTGCTGTGCCTACGTAGATAGAGGCTGCGAAAAACTTATTCCAGTCCCACTGTATCGTTTTTATACTGAACTCACTATATGATAGGTTATCTCGACGCTTTCTCATCGATGCCTGAGAGACCAAAGCGTCGGCCCAGCTCGTTTAAGATGGCGTCTGACTCGATATCAAACCATGCCAGCCCGACCAACGTATGAAACCACACGTCAGCCACTTCATAAATAAACTCATAACGCGCGGCATCAAAGGCTTCTTTATCTAGTTGCGCATCACTATGGGCCAAGTCTTTGGCCGCAATAATGCTCTCGGTCGCCTCTTCGCCTACTTTTTCTAATATCTTGTTAAGACCTTTTGCGTAAAGGCTTGCCACATAAGAGCTATCGCTATCTGCTTGCTTGCGGGCGCTGAGGACTTGATCGAGCTGCTGTAAAATGGAGTCTTCAGCTTGCAGGCTTTGATGATTCTCTTCAGCCAAGTTAGTGTTCGTTTTACTCGTAGTTTCTGTAGCTTCAGGGCTTTGAGAGTTAGTGCTATAGATATCGGCAGGGTCTTTTAATACCGGTTCCACTGCTTGCCAAGTGGGCTCTGAGCCCGACAAGTCCAAACGCTGATAAAAGCAGGACTCACGGCCAGTATGACAAGCGATACCGCCCACTTGGGTGACACTGAGTACGATAACATCAGCGTCACAGTCTAAGCGGATATCATGTACGTGCTGGGTATGCCCTGAGGTTTCGCCTTTATGCCACAGCTGATTACGAGAGCGCGAAAAGTAGACCGCTGTTTGCGTTTGGGCAGTCAGTTGCAGCGCTTCGCTATTCATCCAGGCCATCATCAAGATACGTCCTGATTGATGGTCTTGAGCGATTGCTGGAATGAGTCCGTCGGAATTAAAGGTGATAGCAGTGAGCCAAGCCGGTACAGTCATAATGTCTCTAGCGTCTGATAAAAAAGGGGAGGGCGGTTGATTAGCATTAGGCTAGATCGATAATACTATACAGGTGGCTTGAATGCGATACGATAATAAGAAAAACAGCAAGAAAAAACAGAAAAGTAGGGCTTAGGCGTTAGCCTGTTTACATTGATCAAGGGCCTGTTTGATTGTCTTGTTCAGCGTCGTGACTTTACCTGATCGATAATCATAATTAACAAAATGCTGGCGTGATTTGGCTACTAAAGAGCCATCATCCATGCGCGTGACCTTAATATTGATATCGCAGCCTTTAGTGGATAACTGCTGTACGCCTACCTCAAATAACAGCGCTTCACGCGTGCGCACCATACTAAAAAGGTTCAATTGCATATCAACTATAATAAGACCTTGGTAATCGGCATGAATCTGCTGGATACCTTTGGCATATAAAAATCGCTCGCGAGTCTCAGACAATAGGTGAGATAAAGACTCTGGCGTCAAAAAATTACCAACACCAATTTCGTTATTTCTCACCCGCATGACCGTCTCAAAGACGAATACAGTATCGTCGAAGACTAATTCTCGGTCTGTTGGTATCATCGATAGTATCTCCTAAAAGGATGCTTAAAAGGTAGAAGTTTGGGAGTGCCCTCGCCGAATCATTAATGCCACGTATTGCTATACAAATTCATATAGGAGCTAACACGAGCTAATCGTATAAACGTTTATAGTTAGAGTACGTTATATTCATTTATATGAATACATTATTATACGCATAGCTGCCGGATAATTTCAATATTTTTAGGGGTGAACGGTTGCTTTACGCGCTAAAAGGACAAATAGGCTGCCGCTGAAGAGAATTTGCTATTAGCTACTATGATAGCGTTTCATTAATTAGAGCTAAAATTAGAGCTAAAAATTGAAACTTTGATTGGCAAATTAGTAGCGAGTCTGCTAAAATAGCGCCTCCCACCTCGAGGCAAATGGTTGATTGATGAGCAGATTTTATGAATCGCTGATAATAATCGTTTGACGACCAGGTTCTATCAAAGACAAAGAGGCAACTCATCATGAAAGTTAAGATGAAAACTAGAAGCGGCGCCGCAAAACGCTTCAAAAAAACCGCGAATGGCTTCAAGCGTAAGCAAGCCTTCAAAAGCCATATTTTGACCAAGAAATCTCCTAAGCGTATTCGCCAGTTGCGTGGTCTAAAGATGGTGGCCAAGTCTGACGAAGCAGCAGTTCGTCGTATGTGCCCATACATCTAATCGATCTTTGCAATTTATCGCTTATTATATCTAAAGAATCTTGGAGTAAATTATGGCCCGTGTAAAACGTGGTGTACAGGCAAATCGCCGTCACAAAAAAATCCTAAAACGTGCAAAAGGCTACTACGGTGCCCGTTCACGTGTTTATCGTGTAGCAGTACAAGCCGTAACGAAAGCGGGTCAATACGCTTATCGTGACCGCCGTAACAAGAAACGCTCTTTCCGTCGTCTATGGATCGCTCGTATCAACGCTGGTGCACGCTTAAATGGTTTGAGCTACAGCCGCTTTATCAACGGTATGAAAAAAGCCAACATCGATATCGATCGTCGCGTTCTAGCTGACATCGCTATGCATGATGCGGCGACTTTTAGCGTACTAGTTGAAAAAGCGAAAGCAGAATTGGCTTAAGTATTAGCTACCCTTAGACTTTATTATTAAGTGATTAAGGGCCAGTTAATCAGCATGATTAGGTCAATATAAAACAAGCTACCGCTAGTCGGTGGCTTTTTTTGTATCTTTGTCTCTTCCTCATATTCAAATAGGTCAAGAATTTACGATAGCGAACATCGCTATGTTCAACAGACCCTAATCCGTCCAGATAAAAAGACGGTAAATAATTTGCAATATTTGCGCAAACCCTTACAATCTATACTCTGTCTATACCAGGAATAATGCGTCTTATGACTACCCCTGTTGCTACCGATTTGTCGGCGCTACCGACTCTATCTTCGCAATTAAATGAGCTCGATGAAGCGCAGCTAAACGGTTTTGCCGATGCTGCTATAGCGCTGATTGCGCAAGCGACCGCCGTACCTGAACTGCAAGAGCTGCGCGTACAGCTGACGGGCAAAAAAAGCTCGCTGACTCAGTGGTCAAAACAAATGGGTAAGCTGGCTGCCGACGACAAAAAGACGTACGGCGGCTGGTTGCACGGGGTTCGTAGCCGTATCAATCAAGCTTTGAGCGANCAGCAGCAGCAACTTGAGACTGCAGCCTTAAATGCAAAGCTTGCCAAAGAGAGTATCGATATCACTTTGCCTGCGCGCGGCGCTCAAAAAGGTCACTTGCACCCTGTGACTATGATTACTCAGCGCATGCAGCAGTTTTTTGTGCAAGCAGGCTTCAACGTGGCGACTGGCCCTGAAGTTGAGAGCGACTATTATAATTTTGAAGCGCTAAATATTCCCTCGCATCATCCTGCGCGCGCTATGCACGACACTTTTTATTTTGACGCGCATTATTTATTGCGCACGCATACGAGCCCAGTGCAAATTCGTACTATGGAGCAAAGCGCGCCGCCGATTCGTATTATCTGTCCAGGCCGCGTCTATCGTAACGACTCAGACCAAACGCATTCGCCAATGTTCCATCAGCTAGAGGGGCTTATGGTCACTGAGTCGAGCACTTTTGCTGAGCTAAAAGGCTTGATTAGCGAGTTTTTGCAAGCCTTCTTTGGCAAAGAGCTGACTGTCCGTTTCCGTCCTTCATTCTTCCCGTTTACTGAACCTTCAGCCGAAGTCGACATCTTAGATGATAATGGTAAGTGGCTAGAAGTCATGGGCTGCGGCATGGTNCATCCGCAAGTACTAACCAACTGCGGTATCGATAGCGATAAATATACTGGCTTCGCTTTTGGTATGGGTATTGAGCGTTTTGCGATGCTCTATTACGGTATCGATGATTTGCGTCTATTCTTCCAAAACGACGTGCGCTTTTTGCAGCAATTTGGCTAACTGCTTGTCTGCTATAGACTTGTATTTAGGGCGCTAGGTGCTGATAGGCCTTTCCTTACTATAGAATCTTTATTATAAAATTCAGATCCGAGATATTTATGAAAATTAGCGAACAATGGCTACGTCAATGGGTAAATCCCGCCAATACTAGCGAGCAGTTAGCTGAGCAGCTAACAATGGCCGGGCTTGAGATTGACGATCGTTTTGCAGTTGCCCGCGCTTTTAGTGGTGTGGTCGTCGGCGAAGTGCTTAGTGTGGAACAACATCCAGATGCCGATAAGCTGCGCGTTACTCAGGTCAATATTGGTACTGCTGAACCATTACAAATCGTCTGCGGTGCACCCAATGTTTATGCTGGGATGAAAGCGCCCGTAGCTACCGTTGGTGCTGTGCTACCAAGCGATGACAAGACAGGTTTTAAGATTAAAAAAAGCAAGCTACGCGGCGTGGCCTCGAACGGTATGCTTTGCGGTGCTTCTGAGATTGATTTGATTGATGATATCGATGGACTCCTTGAGCTACCTGACGATGCTCCAACTGGCACTGATATCCGTGAGTACTTAGGCTTAGACAATCAAATATTAGATATCTCTATCACGCCGAATCGCGGCGACTGTTTTAGCGTACGCGGTATCGCGCGCGAAATAGCCGTTATTAACGAGCTATCAATGCAGACGCCAGAGATAAACTTAGCTTTTGCCGCTAGTGAAGAGGTAAAAACTCCTAATGTAAAGGTCGCTGCCACCGAACAGTGCCCGCGTTATCTATTGCAAGCGATTAGCGCTATCGACCGTAGTATCGATACCCCAAAATGGCTGAGTGACGCACTTATTCAATCAGGTCTACGTACCCATAACTTCTTGGTCGATGTGACGAATTATGTGTTGATGGAGCTTGGACAGCCATTGCACGCTTTTGATGCCGATACGATCGAAGGCGATATCCAAGTGCGTTTGGCTAAGCCGCAAGAGAGTGTTACTTTGCTCAATGATCAAACGCTAACGTTAAGCGGTGATGAGCTCGTCATCGCTGATGACCAAGGTATCTTAGCCCTTGCTGGTATTATGGGCGGCAAGCGCAGCAGCGTCACTGAGACGACGACCAATATCGTGCTAGAGAGTGCGTTTTTTAGTCCATTAGCTATCGCCGGTCGTGCTCGCCGTTTCGGTCTACATACCGATGCCTCTCAGCGCTTTGAGCGCGGTGTTGATTTTGAGTTGCCACAGCTTGCTTTAGCGCGAGCTCGCGAATTAATCACCGCAGTTACAGGCGGCGTAGCAGGATCTATAGTGAGTGCTGAGAGTCCTACACAGCTACCCTCACGAGCGCCCATATCTTTACCTATTGCAAAGGTGGGCGAGGTGATAGGTATCGATATCGAACCTGAGACGATGATAGGTATTTTGACTCAATTAGGGTTTGACGTAGAGCAACAAGGCGAGGTTTTAAAAGCTACGCCGCCATCGCATCGTTTTGATATGAGTATTGCTGAGGATTTGATAGAAGAGATTGCACGAATATACGGTTACGACAATATTCCCAGTACCTTGCCTCATCTACAAGTGAGTATGGACTATGACGATACTGCAGATTTGACTCATGAGATGAAGCTGGCACTAGTCGATATCGGCTATATGGAAGCGATCAGCTTTAGCTTCAGTGATGCAAAGATAGAAGCGCTAATCGAAGATGAGGCGCTAGGGGAGGTATTAGCTCTAGCCAATCCGATATCGAGTGATTTAGCCGTGATGCGCCGTACGCTATTATCGAGTCTGTTGCCCTGTGTGCAGTATAATCTTAATCGCCAACAGTCGCGTGTGCGCTTTTTTGAGACCGGTCTAAGCTTTGTTGGTCATAGCGTTAGTGAGTTGGTACAGACGCCTAGCATAGCGCTCGTTGCTGTGGGTAATGTTTGGGATGAACAAGCCTACCAAAACCGTGCAATTGATTTTTATGATCTCAAACATGATGTAGAGCAGCTACTTCCTGCTTTAATCGACGGCGCGCGAGTGCGTTACGAGCGCAGTGAGCTGGACTTTTTACACCCAGGTCAAAGCGCTAAGCTTTATATAGATGATCTGTACGTAGGATGGCTCGGTCAGCTACACCCTAATACTGCTAAGCAGCTTGATTTGCCAGTCACTTGGGTCGCCCAGCTCTCACTAGCGCCTTTATTAGAGCTTGCTCGTGAACAGCAGACGATTACCACACCCAGCAAATTTCCACAGATACGCCGTGATATAGCTATTTTGGTCGATGATAAAATCAGCTTGCAGACTCTACAAGCTACCATACGTAGCGCGGCAGGCGAATTATTAACTGATTTGTGGTTATTTGATGTTTATCAAGGGGATAACGTACCTGCAGGTCAACGTTCACTAGCCTTTGCACTAGTATGGCAAGATTATAGCCAAACCTTGTCTGATGACACGGTCAAAACAACGACCGATAAAGTGGTTGCGGCTTTGAGCGAGCAGCANGGGGCTCAATTACGCGACAGCTAAGCGGCACTCACTTATGCTAACTGGTTATTATTAAAGAATTTTATGATAACTAGTCATCAATTTATAAAAAAATCCTTTATAATGACAAGCGTTGAAAATCAATTCTTTCTTATGCCGTTTTTATAACACCGTAAGTTAAAGCAGGCTCTCTTAGCCATACCATTGATACAGTAACTATTCATTGTGTCACTGTACTATAGTATTCAAGGGAGCCTACCGCACCAATCAGGAGTTGCACTGTGAGTACCTTAACAAAGTCAGATATGATTGAACATTTAATGGATCATCTAGGCCTAAGCCGTCAAGAAGGCCGCTGTCTGGTCGAAAATTTCTTTGATGAGTTGTCTGAGAGTTTGATTGATGGTAAGGAAGTTAAGCTTTCAGGTTTCGGTAACTTTGAGCTCAAAGACAAAAGCAGTCGCCCAGGCCGCAACCCAAAAACCGGCGAGCCCGTAGCCGTATCCGCGCGCCGAGTGGTCACTTTCAAAACTGGCCAAAAATTTCGCCAAAAAGTCGATGAGCGTTTATTTGAAGCTTAAGTCTCGATTTTGAGTGCTATTTTATTGATCTTGATAATAGTCGACTCAAACTTTCGGCTCCATTATGCTATTGAAGCAAGTCTTAGTCAGCTCGATGTAAGAGCTTTACTATTCTTATAATAGCTCTGAGCCCTTGTTTATAGCTAATGACAAGTTTATGAGTTGAGAATGATATAAATAAGTAGTATTTTTGGTTAAAAGAGTGGTTCGTTAAAATACCAAATAGTAGCCAAAAAAAAGAGAGCCAAGGCTCTCTTTTTTATTAGTCAAGATTCATTACAAGTGTAATAAACTACTGAGCTTACTCTTCAACAACCACAACTTCATCAGCAGCGTCTACAGCTGTTGGATCAACAACAACAGGCTCAACCACAGTAGGGTCCATGTCCAGTGCGTCATCTTCAGTTTCGATAGAAGCAGCAGCATCAGCGATGTCAGCTTCAGCAGCATCTACAGCTTGTGCTGCATCAGCAGTAACAATTTCGCCATCAGCAGCAGCATCATTTAGCTCTTCTTGTGCATCTTGCACTTCTTCTTGCGCGTCTTGTAAGTCATCAACAGCATTTTCTTTGTTGCTGTCACAAGCGGTTAAGCCAAAAGTTGCAGTCATGATACCAGCTAGGGCAAGTAATTTAATATCCATAATGTTTCTCCAGAAAATGAAATAGTATGTTAGCTATAATAAAAGGCTGAATACAATAGACACTTAAAACCAGATACTTATAAGTATCTNAGTATCTAAGTATCTAAGTATCTAAGTATCTTTATATTTAAGTATCTTTATATTCAACCGTCAATGGTCACAGCTACTCAGCTTCCCCGCATTCTATACTCTTTTTTTGCGAATGAAAAGACTTTATGTGAGTAATGAGCAATAAAAATGTAAACAATATTTACAAATCTTATTCTACTGTCCTTCTTCGTATAAAGTGATAAAAACGACGATATTGATTTATTACTCAATATAAAGACTGATCAATATAAAAACCAAGCTAAATCTCGTTTTTAAATGAGCTTACAACCGTTATTAAATATAAAATAGGCTTCGATGTTCGATATTATCCTGATATACAAGTCCAGTTAGCGATACAAAATACAATAAGTAACCTAAATTCAGACTAACTCTATATGGTCTGTATCTGTAAAGATTGTACTATTAAAGAAAAGCAAATATCGTTTCAAGGTTTGAAGTTCTGTTGCGGTTTTGTAGTTCAAGAAATAAGTTAACCTTTAGCTTTATTGATTAGTTATAAAATAAATAAATGATTTATATAGAGGATAGCAATTATGAAGTGGAGAGGNAGAAGAGGCAGTACGAACGTGCGCACGAGTAGCGGCGGCGGTAAAATGATAGGGGGCGGTATTGGTGGTATTATNATCGCGGGTATTTTGTGGCTAGTGTTTGGCGTCAACCCTATGACCGCGCTACAAACGGGTCAAGTCGTCACGGGCGGCGGCAGCAGTTCTGCCACTGAAGTCGCAACTGGTGATGACCGTGATACCCAATTTGTGCAAGTGGTGTTAGCGGACACCGAAGAGGTTTGGGGACAAATATTTAATGAAGGTGGAAAAACCTATCAAGAGCCTTCATTGGTACTATTTAATGGTCAAGTTAGCTCCGCTTGTGGTAGCGCGACTTCCGCAACTGGGCCTTTTTATTGTCCAGGAGATCAAACTATTTATTTGGATACTTCCTTCTTCACTGAGATGCGTCAAAATCTAGGGATCAGTGGCGACCAACAAGGCTCTGGCGACCAAGAGAATCAGGGAAGAGCGGGTGATTTTGCCCAAGCTTATGTTATCTCACATGAAGTAGGCCATCATGTGCAGACGTTACTGGGTATCAGTCAACAAGTGAATCAAGCTCGCCAGCAAGTGACACAAGCACAAGGCAATCATCTGTCTGTCTTACAAGAGCTGCAAGCTGATTGTTTTGCAGGGGTATGGGCGAATCGCAATCAGCAACGAGTACAGTTTCTAGAGCCAGGGGATATCGATGAGGCGATTAACGCTGCCGGACAAATAGGCGATGATCGTCTAGCACAGGCCAGCGGCCGCGCGGCAACGCCAGATAGTTTCACCCATGGTACCAGTCAACAGCGCGTGGATTGGTTCACTCGTGGCCTTGAAAGCGGTAATGTGCAATCCTGCGATACTTTCAGCGGTGCTCTGTAACGGGTAATATCTAGCAGTACTTCTCTTTATAAAGCTCTGTTATTTAAAGAATCTGGATAAAGAGAAGCGTTAATTATAAGCTAAGCGTTATTGTTAATGAGCAATAAAAAAGCCTACCTTTTATCAGGTAGGCTTTTTTGTTCGAGCTGTATTGTCATTAATTTATGACAGTAGCAGAACTGACAACAGCTATATGACTATCTGCTGTTTTCAAGAATATAAGCACCAGCACCGCCAATTGCCGCACCACCAAGTGCGCCGCGAGCGATATCTTTACTATCGCCGCCACTTCTAATAAGAGCGCCAGCGGCTGCACCAGCAGTAGCGCCTTTAGCAGTATTACTTAAGCCACTGTTGTAACCGGCAGTATTACAACCTGTCATAATTAACGCTGAGCTTGTAATCGCAGTCATTGCAAAAGTTTTAGCAAATTTCATATCATCACCTATTAAATTGTAAAATTGATCAATATTTTTATCATTGATAATTTGTCACTGCTAGTCACTTATCAATAAAAATGCTTATCAAAGGAGTCACTAGTTATCGTCATTAACTATTATTGTTAGCATATACCAATAATAAAGTGGATAACCATAGATATAGCAATTATCAATAAAGATCAATACAGAAGAAATACACTTGTACTACTGCTCATAGTACGCTGATTATAAAATTTAGTCGTATTGAATACGCTATTGTTTACATCTGAGGTGTAAGCGATGTGTCTATACTGTTTCCTTAGTACGACTTTGACTAAACCTACTTGTCAGATGAGCTGTAGTAAGCTAACGGTTTGTACGATGATTCTTCTGCTAATAATAAGCTAGTGCTATCTAAATGGATAAAAGGTATCGCCTAAACTAAAAAAGACCACTATGAAGTGATCTTGTTTAAACACAACGGTTAGGCTAGTTGACTTTAGATTTACGATTCATTTGTTCAAAGAACTCATCGTTGGTCTTCGCCTCTTTTAGGCGCTCAAGTAAGAACTCAGTGGCTTGCACCCCATCCATTGGCTGCAAGAGTTTACGCAGTATCCAGACTTTGCGTAATTTATCTTCATCAAGCAAACGCTCTTCGCGGCGAGTGCCAGATTTTTTGATATTAATGGCCGGGAAAACGCGTTTTTCGGCCAAATCACGCTCAAGGGTGATCTCTTGGTTACCCGTACCTTTGAATTCCTCAAAGATAACGCTGTCCATCTTACTGCCGGTATCGATAAGGGCACTAGCAATAATAGTTAAACTGCCGCCTTCTTCTACGTTACGTGCCGCGCCAAAGAAGCGTTTGGGGCGCTCAAGCGCATTGGCATCCAGGCCACCGGTCAAGACTTTACCGGATGATGGCATCACTGTGTTATAAGCGCGGGCAAGTCGTGTGATAGAGTCGAGCAAGATAACCACGTCTTGCTTGTGCTCGACCAGACGTTTGGCTTTTTCGATGACCATGTCCGCCACTTGTACGTGACGCTGCGGCGGCTCATCAAAGGTAGAGGCAACCACTTCACCGCGCACAGTACGCTCCATCTCGGTGACTTCTTCAGGACGCTCATCAATCAAGAGTACAATCAAATAGCACTCAGGGTTATTGCGAGTGATCGACTGCGCCATGGTCTGCAGCAGCATCGTTTTACCGGCTTTTGGCGGGGCGACGATAATGGAGCGTTGACCTTTACCAATAGGAGCGATCAGATCGATAATACGGCCGGTCAGATCCTCAGTAGTGCCATTACCTAACTCTAATTTTAATTGTTCAGTAGGGAAGAGAGGGGTTAAATTCTCAAAGATAAGCTTATGACGCGAGCGATCTGGGGTGTCAAAGTTAATCTCACCGACTTTTAGTAGCGCAAAATAGCGCTCAGAGTCTTTTGGCGGGCGAATAGTACCCGCGATGCTGTCGCCTGTTTTGAGACTAAAACGGCGGATTTGGCTAGGGCTGACATAGATATCATCAGGACCGGCCAAATAAGAGCCTTCTGATGAGCGTAAAAACCCGAAACCATCTGGTAGGACTTCTAATACGCCGTCGCCATAGATGGCTTCGCCATTACGCGCATGGGTCTTTAATATAGCAAAGATAATGTCTTGCTTACGGCTACGCGCCATATTATCGAGCCCCATTTCTTTGGCAATAGCCAAGAGCTCAGAGATTGATTTTTTCTTTAATTCAGTTAAATTCATAGGAAAGTCATTAGCAGGTTATCAGGCGAGAGAGGTCATAAGCAGCACAACCCACGACATTGGTTCAAACAGTATTGAGTATGAGTAGAAGGTGTGCAAAGCATTAGGGTTATGTTGTCTTGGATTTTTATATCAGCTCAGCGCCAATTGTAGGATATTACAATAGGGACGCTCACAATGGATATAAAGAAGGTGACATAAGAGTCTTCGATAAAAGCTCAATATCAGTAATTATAGTTGGTAATGGTGCTTAATAATGATAGTTGTGTTTTGCAGTAACAAACACGAGGAGACTTGCGACAAGACGCTTATGAAAAACGGTTGTATTACTCTTGTCAGCAGACTATACGGTTATAGATAGGGGGTTGTCAATTATTTTTGTTAAAAAAAGTCGCTAATCGATTTATTTGTGCAAAAAGTCAGCAAAAAGCCATTATCTGTTATAGATAATGGCTTTTTTGAAGCATAAGCAATCAGTGATCAACTTATTATTACCGTGCTATTTTGGCTCAGTTTATAGATGCTTATCTAAAACTTTAGCCAATTCTGCTTTTGGCTGTAGGCCCATAACTGAATCTACTTTTTCGCCGTCTTTGAAGACAANTAGTGTTGGAATGTTGCGAATACCGAAACGGCTAGCAGCTTGTGGGTTATTATCGACATCAACTTTGACGATTTTGACTTTGCCTTCATAATCGGCAGCCAAATCTTCTAAGATAGGTGCGATAGATTTGCAAGGACCACACCAAGTCGCCCAAAAGTCTACTAACACNAGCGTGTCAGCTTGTAGTACGTCTTTATCAAAGTCGCTATCGGTGGTGTTNACGATTAAATCTGACATAATATGTCTCTCTTTTTATTAAGTTTAAATTTTTATTCTTGGGTAAAATATAACCTTATGATAAAACCAATCAAGGCTATATGAGGGTTAGTCGTACCGTTATTAAAGATGATATATTAAAGGTGATGACTAACGCTAATACCCTAATACCAATGAATGAATATCGATATAGTAACATATCTGCTAAATCTTAATAGCGCTCGGCTCGTTAAAATGCTTAACAATTAATATTAGTACAATCAATCGCAACATAAAACAANAGCGCAGAATCTATCAATGGCATCTGCCTATCACCAGTAGTGTGATCTACTGTTCTATAGTTAGTGCTCGCTACCCCTATTTTATAATAAGCTCATTTATGCTCTTTACTGAAGAAGAAACTAACGCTCTTAACGAGCAAGAACAAAATCACCCGCTAGCGTTTTTTCAAGATTTCGCTAAAACGATAACGGTCTTTGAGGACGATGATATCTGGGTGGTTGATAAGCCTGCAGGGCTGTTGAGCGTCGATGGAAAAACCTTAAAGGTAAGNTTGCTTGCTAGGCTTGAGAAGGTGAATCCAAACGTTAAGCTTATTCATCGACTCGATATGGATACCTCAGGACTGCTTATATTTGCCAAAAATGCGGCGGCGCAAACCCATATCAGTAAGCAGTTCATCGAGCGTCTGCCGCAAAAGCTCTATCAAGCTCGCGTGTTTGGGCAGTGGCAACAAGTAGGAGACACAGGTAAGATATCTGCGCCCGTGCGTTATGAGCCAACGCTCAAACCGCGTCATATCGTTGATCCGAATTGGCCAAAGCAGGCCTTGACTCATTATGAAGTGCTCGCGCATGAGTGTCTCAATGCTCAAGGCGCCGGTGCGCAATCTTTAGAGCATAGCGCTGTTACGCAGGCAGACCAGCCGCAAATGGTAACCCGCGTCGCCCTAAAGCCTGTCACGGGTCGCAGTCATCAGCTACGAGTACACATGGTGCACATGGGTCATGTGATCATCGGCGATCCGATTTATGCTGAAGGATCGGCGTTGACGATCGCGCCGCGGCTTAACTTACATGCTCAGCAGCTGCGCTTAAAACATCCGGTGCTAGAAGCTTGGATGGACTGGGAGAGTCCGACGCCTTTTTAATATAGGCCAGTTTGCATAAGGAAAATGGGAATGATCGATATACGGACAACTAAAAAAGCGATAAAAGACACTATTAAAAGACGCTTAAGCGGCCGTGATGCCTCATCAGCTCCATCTTCAGCTCATCAGGCCAATGGCGCTCAGTCAGTAGACTGCGAGATGCTTATCATCGGTGCGGGCATCGCAGGTATCGGCATGGCGAGCCGTTTACAGCAGTCGCACAATAAGACTATCTTTGGGCGCAANACCAATCACCAAAAGCCCAATAGCGCTGAGCGCTTTATCGTGCTAGAAAAGCGCGCTGACTTAGGCGGCACGTGGGACTTGTTTAACTATCCTGGTATTCGCTCCGACTCTGATGCGCTGACCTTTGGCTATAGCTTTCGGCCTTGGCTCGATCACAGAATGCTTGCCAAAGGCGAAGATATTAAAAGCTATCTGGCAGATACGGCAAATGAATTTGATGTCACAAAGCACATTCGCTATCGCCATGAAGTTAAGCAGTTATCTTGGTCAAGTGCCGAGCGACAGTGGACGGCAACGGTCAAAAACCATGAAACTGATGAGACTGTAACCTTAACCGCGAGCTTCATCGTTGGCGCTACNGGCTATTATGACTTTGATCANGGTTATCGACCGCACTTCGAGAGGGAAGAAGACTTTAAGGGTCAGATTGTGCATCCGCAGCAATGGCAGGACGTCGACTATCAAGATAAAAAGGTGCTTATCATCGGTAGTGGTGCCACGGCGGTGACGCTGCTGCCAGCTCTGCTAGATGAGACTGAGGGGCAGAGTGCCAGTCAGGTGACTATGTTACAGCGCTCGCCTTCGTACATTGCTAGCGTCGCCGCCGATGATTATGCGATAGAAAAGCTCTCAGGCAAGCTCTCGCCTTTATCCAAACCCCAAGCTTACAAAATAGTGCGTGCCCGCAATGTGCTGATGCAACAAGCGACTTATCGCGCCTCACTCTATGCACCAAAACTGATGAAAGCCTTAATGAGCTATGGCGTCAAAAAAGAGCTCAAAGGTAGCGATATCGATATCAAACATTTTTCGCCTGATTATAATCCGTGGGATCAGCGCGTTTGCGCCGTGCCTGATAGTGACTTTTTTAAGGTGCTACAAAGCGGGCAGGCAGATATTGTAACTGATGAGATAGAGCGCTTTACCGAGACAGGGGTTTTACTAAAGTCAGGTCAGCAGTTGGGCGCTGATATCATCGTCACAGCAACTGGGTTGAATTTGCAGGTACTAGGCGGTGCTAAGTTAGTCGTTGATGAAGAAGAGGTTGCGATAGGCAAGCGCATGACCTACAAAGCGGTATTGCTCGAGGGCGTACCTAACATGGCAGTGTTATTTGGCTATACCAATGCGTCATGGACGCTAAAGATAGACATCGCCTGTCAGTACGTATTGCGATTGATCAGCTATATGAATAAGCATGATTATCAGGTGGCTGTAGCAAGCGCGCAAACCGCCANTNAGACCGCGCAAACACAAAAGGATACCGTAATGGGTGCTTTGTCGTCAGGGTATGTCGCGCGCGCAAGCAAGGTGCTACCTAAACAAGGCGATCGCTATCCATGGCGAGTAATGAATAACTATCTGCTCGACCGCATGATGCTTAAACACCGCAAAATTGCTGATAAGTGGCTGCATTTTACGCGCTAGTTTTAACCTTAGCCTGTTTTATCAATAAACGCGCTGACTTGCTTGCTCAGTATCTGCCATAGCGTCAGCTGCGCGCTCTCGCTACCCCAGGCATTATGCGGACTAAAGATAACGCGCGGATGATCTTTTAGGCTAAGCAGCGGATCGTCCTCAGTGATAGGCTCAGCTTCAAAGACGTCGCTGGCATAGCCTAATATCTGCTCATTATTCACAGCATTGGTTAGCGCTTGGCTGTCGACAATACCGCCGCGTGCGACATTGACTATCAAAGGCTGCTTTTGCATTTTTGCCAAAGTGTCTTTATTAATTAAGTGTTTGGTGTCCTCGTTTAAGGGGCAATGTAAGCTGATGACATCGGAGCGGGCTAGCACCTCATCGAAAGCGGTATAATCCTCATTGCGCGGCGTTTGGCCTTGATGTTCCGCCCACAACACGGTCATGCCATAAGCGCGGGCAATCTGGGTCACTCGTTTACCGATAGTGCCAACGCCAATAATGCCTAACGTTTTATCTTCCAAATCGATCAGTGGTACATCTAATAGGCAAAAGCCACCGTCATCAGACCAAGAGCCATCAATGACCTTTTGATGGTAGTGGATAGCAGCGCGCATCGCCATAGTCATCAGCATAAAGGTATGCTCTGGCACACTTTTGACCGCGTAACCTGCGACGTTATATAGCGTCACCCCATGCTTATCGCAAGCGTCGCTGTCAACGTTATTCATGCCAGTCGCTGTCAATTGAATCAGCTTTAGCTTGGGCAGATTACTAATCACCTCAGCGCTCATCTTAATCTTATTGGTAAAGATAATGTCTGCATCTTGGCAACGTTCGACTATAGTTTGAGTATCCTCTGGGCTATCGCTGTAGACAACATAATCGGTGACTCCTGCTGGCGCTGGCAAGTCTAAGTCCTGAGAAAACGTGCCTCTATCCAAAAATACCGCTTTCATACTGCCTCCTTACTTATTTTTCTTATGATTACTGGAGCTATCATTTGATTTTTCATCGGTGTTATTAATATCGGTGTTATCAATAAAGGTGTTAATTTGCTCTTGGACAATCTGCCATAATTTATGATGCGCGTTCTTGCTGCCTGACGCCACGTGCGGGCTAAAGATAACTCGCGGATGCTGCTGCTCTGCCAGTTTAAGTAAAGGATCGTCTGCGGCGATGGGTTCTTTTTCAAAGACATCGGTTGCGTAACCGAGTACTTGCTGATNTTCTATCGCTTGTGCCATAGCCTTAGAGTCGACGACTGCGCCGCGTGCTACATTGACGATCAGCGGCTGTTTGCTCATTTTGGCTAAGGTGTCTTTATTAATTAGATGTTTAGTCTCTGGTGTGAGCGGACAATGTAGGCTGATAACATCGGCGGCGGCAAGCACNGTCTCAAAATCAGTATAATCGTCGCTGCGGGGCTCNACGCCTTGATGTTCAGCCCATAGTACGGTCATGCCAAACGCTTGTGCAAGCTCACTTACGCGCTTACCAATGGTACCTACGCCAATGATGCCTAAGGTTTGCCCCTCGACATCAATCATCGGTGCTTGGTTAATCTGTGAGCTGCGATCTTTACGCCAACTGCCATCAGCGACCTTTTGATGATAATGAATGCCAGCGCGTAGCGCATTTAACATCAGCATAAAGGTGTGCTCAGGAACGCTTTTAGCAGCAAAAGCAGAAGCATTGTATAGCGCAACCTTATTTTCCTTGCAGGCCTCTTGGTCTATGGTGTTCATACCACTTGAGCTCAGTTGTATGAGTTTGAGATTAGGGAGCGCCTCAATCACTTCGCGTTCGATCCTTAAGGTGCCGCAGATCATGATGTCGGCATCTTGGCAGCGCTCAATGATTACTTTATTGTCTTGCGGCGTTTTATCAAAGGTGANGTATTCGCTGACCTTTGCAGGCTTGGGTAGCTCAAGACCTTCTAAAAATCTGGCTTCGTCGAGTAGTACCGCTTTCATAGAGAGTCCTTTTTAGTTTTAGTTATGAGTAGTCGTTATTTTATAAGCCTCTAATGTAGCATGCTGTAGCAAAAAGCAAAACTAACCTACTAAAGCGAAGACTGCAGCGAGCAGAATGCAAATCCTAAAATAACGGCTGGGTGATAAGCTCTTGAAAAACACAATTAGCGCAACCATCTAACCGCTAACGCTATATAATAGTGCGACTTTGCAGCGACGTTGCTTGTTGCTCATTATCTATAGTGTGACTACTTTCATCTTCTATTTTTATCATTTAAGTACAAAAAGATACCGCCCTATGACTATTTCTGCCGCCTCATTACTCAGTAGCGAATTCGCTGTTGGTCAACGTTATTTATCTGATACCGAGTCTGAGCTTGGTTTAGGTGTGGTGATCGACGTCGATGATCGCTGCGTGCACATCTTGTTTCCGCAAAGCGAAGAGACGCGCGTCTATGCCAAAAACTCTGCTCCGCTCTCGCGCGTGGTATTCAAAATCGGTGATAGCATCGCTGATCAGCAGGGTAATAACTATACCGTTACCGGCGTCGATGAGGTGATGGGCGTACTTAAGTACAGCGTCGAAGATGATGAGCAAGGGGTGGAGGTTAAACCTATTATGGAGACGCGCTTGGCGGCGAATATTACGCTCGCTAAGCCCCTTGAGCGCTTGCTGGCTGGCCGTATTGAGCGTAGTGACTGGTATGATCTGCGCCAAGATATCTTGCGTATGCAGTCGGCATTGGCCGGTCATCCGCTCAAAGGTCTCATGGGCGCGCGCGTCGATATCATTGAGCATCAGCTCTATATCGCTCATGAAGTGGGTAAGCGCCTTGCGCCGCGCGTCCTGCTCGCTGACGAGGTGGGATTGGGCAAAACTATCGAAGCCGGTCTTATTATCCATCAGCAGCTGCTTACCGGTAAGGCTGAGCGCGTATTGATACTCGTGCCCGATAGTTTGCAGTATCAGTGGATGATTGAGCTGCGTCGCCGTTTTAATCTAAACTTTGCGCTATTTGATCTGGTGCGTACGGCGGCGATAAAAGAGCACGACCCTGAACAAAACGTCTTTGCTACTGAGCAATGTATCATCGCCGGTATGGACTTGTTGCTTGATCATGATGATCTGTATGAGCAAGCCATAGAAGCCGGGTTTGATCTGCTTGTCGTCGATGAAGCGCATCACTTGCATTGGGATGAGGCGCAAGGCGGCAATGATAAATACGAGCTCGTCGCTGACTTTGCTAATGAAACGCCAGGGGTGATGCTACTCACTGCCACGCCAGAGCAATTGGGCGCGCAAAGTCATTTTGCCCGTCTGCGTCTGCTTGATCCCAATCGCTTCGATGATTTGGATGCGTTTATTGAGTCCCAAGATGCCTTTGCCGAAACGGCGGCAGTTGCCAATATCTTGATAGAAGATAAGCCTTTGAGCTCCAATCAGATTGAAGCTTTAAGCGGCCTGCTCGATATCAGCACCGAGGAGTTAGCAAACATCAATGAAGATGAGAAGCTGCGTAATTATGCCCTCAATGAGCTGCTAGATCGTCATGGGACGGGGCGGGTGTTATTCCGTAATACGCGCGAAAGTGTCAAAGGCTTCTACGGCCGTAGCAGTCAGTCGCATCCATTGCCGCTGCCTGAGGCTTGGATAGACAGCTATCAGACCACAGGTAAACTGCGCGAGCAGCTATGGGGCGAAGAAAATCAGCCCGATGGTGGCTGGCTTGAAGACGACCCACGCGTACCTTGGCTGATCGATATCTTAAAAGGCGAGCTGAAACAAGAAAAAGTATTACTTATTGCCCGTAGTGGCGCGACAGTTGAGAGCTTAGAGGCGGTACTGCGTTTGCATGCCGGTATCAAGACCGCTATCTTTACTGAGCAGATGACGCTGCTTGAGCGTGACCAAGCTGCGGCGTTTTTTGCTGATAGAGAAGGGGCGCAAATACTACTGTGCTCAGAGATTGGCTCAGAAGGTCGTAACTTCCAATTTGCAAGCCAGCTGATACTTTGGGACTTACCGGCCAATCCTGATACTTTAGAGCAGCGCATTGGCCGCTTGGATCGTATCGGCCAGACGCAGCGGATTACACTGCATGTGCCTTATGTGGAGAGCACGGCGCAAGAGCGTCTGTATCACTGGTATAACAGCGCGCTCAATATATTCAATCAGATATCGCCAACAGCGCAAAGCGTGCAAGAGGAGTATATTCAGACCTTAAAGCCGCTGTTAGAAGGCGCAGATACCGCGGATAATCAGCAAGCGCTACAAGCGGTTATCGCTGAGGCGAAGCAGACGCGTTTAGGTTTAGAGGCTCAGCTACAAGCAGGCCGCGACCGCCTACTTGAGTATAACTCGTGCCGTCCGCGGGTGGCCTCGCGTATCAAANATGCGATGGTGGATTTTGATAGTCATAATCTACTGCCGCAATTCGTCGAGCGTTTTTTGGCGTCCGCGAATATCGATCATAGCGTACAGCGCGATGGCTCNTGGGTGATTGCGCCGATCGATAGTAATGAAGTCAATGAGTATATGGAGAGCTTACCGCTCGGCGAAGATGGCATGAGCTTGACCTTCGAGCGCAAGCTGGCTTTGCAGCGCGAAGAGATTGATTTTATTACTCATGAGCATCCTTTGATGCGCGCTATCTATGAGCTGGCGAGCACCAGCACCTTTGGTAATACTACTGTTGGTATGCTAAAGAGCGCCGCAATGCCGCAGGGCACCGTACTGCTTGAGATTAACTTTCGGGTCGAGACTATCGCGCCAAAAGTACTCAATCTGCCTGCAACCTTGCCGACACAAAATATTCGGGTGTTTATGAGTGAGCAGGGCGGCGATTTATCAAGTCGTATCAGCGCCGAGATGATTATGCCGTATATCGAGCGTTTAGATAACAATCGAGCGCGGCAAGTGATTAAGGCGCGCGGTGATGTTATTGAGCAGCGCTACTATGACGCTGAAGATATCGCCCGTGCGCAGCTGGCTGAAATAGGAGCGCAGGCAAGTAGCCGCTTTACTCAGCAGTGGTCACGTGAGATCAAGCGTCTCAAGCACTTACAAACCATCAATCCTAATGTGCGTAGCAGCGAGATTGAGCGCTTAGAGCAGCTGCAAGCCCAAGGCGAGCAGGCCCTAGCGAGTCTATCGCTAGTACCTGACTCTATCCGGATTTTGGTGGCAGTAAAGCCCTAGTCTAAGCTGACGGGAGTATAAAAAGGGGTGCTCAGTAGCGCCTCTTTTTTGTATTAAGGTTTAGCACGAAATAAAATAGAGCCAAGGAGCGNTATAGAATCCATTTATGGAACTGGCAGAGACTATTTTTTAGGCGATACAGTCATCATAATAGCCGCTGAGTCATATGACATCACTGGTCAAAAATCTCGTTATTGGTTACTATGTTTAACTTTTAATAAACTTTCTAAAGTGATCATTTTTACTAACAAGTATTGTCATTCAAAGCGAAAATGTTTGTTAGTAGAAATATTAGAATAAGGAAAATAAGCGTCATGTCTGATATGTTTGATAACTCGCAACTTATCGACGAGCTGTTAGCGACAGTCGCACTCACTGAGCTCAGTCCGGATGTTTTTGAAGGCGCAAGCCACGANTATGTGGGCTCACGTATCTTTGGCGGACAAGTGCTCGCGCAAGCAATTATGGCAGCGTCTCACACCTTGAATGAGGACAAGCCTTGCCATTCACTGCATGGGTATTTTTTGCGTGGCGGCGATATCAAGCAGCCTGTCATCTACCAAGTGCGCCGCTTGCGAGACGGTCGTAGCCTATCCGCGCGAGAAGTGACGGCGATTCAGCACAAGCAAGTAAAAGGCAAAGAGCCTATAGAGCAAGTGATATTTTCGATGATAGCGTCGTTCTCGCCTGCTGAGGAGGGGCTTGAATATCAAGAGAGTATGCCAGTGTATCCGCCGCCAGAAGACTTAGCTTCAGAGCAAGAGCTAAAAGACGAGCACGTCGGCAAAGTACCAGACGCGCTCAAAGCACGGTTTATGCGTCGTCGTCATGTCGAGATCAAACCGGTCAAACCGCGCGATCCGATCAACCCAACGCCTATGAAACCTAAGCAGGCCAACTGGCTACGTATTCGCGAGCTTGGCAATCAGCCTGTCGCTATTCAGCAGGCATTATTAGCGTTTTCGTCGGACTTTTATTTAGTGGGCACGGGACTGATGTCGCATGGTGTCAGCTTTATGACCAGNGGCCTACAAGCGGCGAGTATCGATCACTCCATGCATTTTCATCGTCCGTTCGATCTCAATGATTGGTTACTTTATGATATGTGGAGCGACACCACTTCTAGCTCTAAAGGTCTTAATCATGGCCAGTTTTGGCAAGACGGTAATCTCGTCGCTACCGTGCAGCAAGAAGGGCTGATGCGTCTGCGAGTGCCAAAGTCTTAGTTAGCAGAAGTCTTCATTAAAGATAGATTTTTTAAACATCTAGTTTAAGATGCTGGGCTAAAGCGCCAGCCTACGGTTGAGCTTAATTTCAAACCTCAATAATCTTAATCATTGCGCGCGGCAGTCCGAGACTATCGCGCGCTTTTTGCTGCCCTAACCACTTAAACTCTATATCGGCAGCGTTTAACCTATCTTTTAATTCTGCAATCTGCTTATTATCAACAACCACTCTTTGTGGCTGCAAATACCAATGAAAATGAGTCAGTGAATGCTTAATAGGCGCATCATCAAGTAACGTATTACTCACAGGTTTGGCGACTAAATTATTCTCAATTAGCCACTCATAAATGATTTGCTCAGCAGTGGTAAATTCGCTCTCGTAGACTTTTTCATTACTACGTACTTGAGACTTCTTTGGCTGTTCTTCTGATGTCTTAGCTAAATCGCTAGCTTCAAGCTTCTGCACAAACTGCAAAGGCAAGCTCCATAGGCCACCCCAAATACCATTGTCAGGACGCTGTAGCCAGAGGATATCTCCTTGTGCGTTTTCAATAATAAGCGCATTGCTAAATTTGCTCGGCTTGGGCTTTTTCTTTGCCTTTACCGGATAATCAGTCTCGCGCCCCTCAGCGTGTGCCAAACAATCGGCTTTTAATGGACATAGCTGACAGTTAGGATTACGGCGCACGCATAAGGTTGCGCCCATATCCATCATCGCTTGTGCGAAGAGTCCTGAGTTATCCTTTGGCGTCAGACGCTCTGCTAATGCCCAAAGCTGTTTGGTTGTTGCTGATTTGGTAATATCACCATCGATAGTTGCCCACCGCGTTAGTACGCGTTTGACGTTACCATCGCAAATGACGCCATATTTATGTAGCCCCATCGCCATAATCGCGCCTGCGGTTGACGGCCCGACTCCTGATATCGCCTCCCAACCTTCTAGAGTTTGCGGAAAGTCTCCAGTCTCGTCTATAACTGTGACTAATTGCTTTGCGCCTTTATGCAGGTTACGCGCCCGCGCATAGTAGCCCATCCCTGCCCAGTGCTCGGCGATTACCTCCCAATCCGCTGCGGCTAAATCCTGCACGGTCGGAAAAGAGTCCATAAAACGCGCAAAGTAGGGCAGTACGGTCTTAACTTGCGTTTGTTGCAGCATGACCTCGGATAGCCAGACGATATAAGGATTGGGCGTGTCGGTTTGGTGCTGCTGCCAAGGTAAGTCGTGGCGTCCGTCGGTTTCGAACCAGTTTAGGAGGCGCGGGGCGAAAGAGTCTAAGGATTGGGTAGAGTGAGTAAGTTTTTCTTCTGAATTTTTAATTTTTGAGCTAGAATTTGTTTGGGGCATAAATTTGGTCTTTGCTGGTAGGGTGCGCCTTGAGCACCGATAAAGAAGAGTTTGCTGAAATTTTTAAATTACTTATGAGCTACTTAACTTCCTTGTTATTTAAATGTTCTAAATATTTTTCTTCAATCATCTGTTGATGATTGTCACGATCATTTTGTGAATATGAGTCTATATTTACTCGTTGATTACCTTTTACAATAGAGTCCAAGGTTTTTCTCATTTTCTCCAGCTCAATTGATGTTCGATATGAAGGGTTACCTTTACCTATTTCTGTTATACCTTTAAATTCTGAAAGATCTATTATTGAATAAGTGGTATACAAATTACCTTCCATGTCCTTGAAACTTATCTGAAAAGACAATTTAGTGTCGTAAAAATCTTTTCCGTACTTTTCATGCATATCAATAAAACTAAATAAAAAGCTTTTTTTTGAGCCACCAACACCAAGTGTACTTAGTGAATTTTTAAAAAAACTTAGTTTTTCTAATGTAGTTATGATCTCCTTTTCACCATCTAAAAGTTCTCTTTTAGGGTAAACAAGTTCAAATTTAACATCTTTAGCAAGACCTCTGCCAATATTTTCGACTTTAAATAATATAAACTGAAAGCCCACTACAGACGATTCTAAAAATATTTCAATGTGTGGACGTATAGCTTCCTTACGATTAGTCTCAATCTGTTCGTCTTGATTCCGTCTTAAACGCCAGGTTTCAACTGCTAACACAATAGTTAGCAAAGCAATAACACTAGTAGCTATTGCACTGATAGTTAAAGATATATACTCCCAAGCCTTTTCACTGGGAATCCGAGCATTACTCCCAATAGCAATACCTGCTATAAATAGCGCTGGAGATAAGAGTGCTGCTAATAATACCCAATACATCCATAAAGGTTTTTCATCTTTATTCAAAAATAATCCTTAAGTAAAAGTGAGTTAGGTATAATCTATCGCAAAGTTACATAAATGTAGCTAATCATTCGGTGCGCGAGGCACACCCTACACCCTAGTAATAAAACATAAAACCCTACTTCCGATTCTTCCGAGCCCGCTTTTTACGCATTCTCTTTTCCTCAAGCTTGGCTTCTTTTTTGGCTTCAGCAGCGAGTCGCTGTTCCGCCACGACTTCCTCTTCTGCTGCCATCATCTCAGGCGTCTCAAGGGTAATGCGACCGAGCGTACCACTGCGCAGCTCATTGATGAGTATCTCTGACATGCGGTAGGTATCGACGATACCGCCTTTTTTGAGTAGGCCGCGATTGCGTCCCGCTACTTCAAAAAACTCCCAATCGGTCTTGGGCAACTCGTCAATTTTATAGCGAGTTTTTAGCAGCTCAGGATAAGCGCTCANCAAATACTCNGCGGTGTAGCCTGCGACATCAGCGAAATCAAAGGCAGTATCACGAATGCCGCCCGTCGCCGCTAAGCGATAGCCTGAATGTTCGTTTTCAACTTTTGGCCAGAGCATGCCGGGGGTGTCATAGAGCATAATGCCGCCATCGAGTTTTATCAGTTGCTGTGACTTGGTGACCGCAGGCTCGTTGCCCGTCTTTGCAACCGAGCGACCGGCTAAGGTATTAATCAAGGTTGATTTGCCAACGTTCGGAATACCCATAATCATCGCTTTGATTTGCCGGCCGGACTCTGCTTTACCCGGCATCATTCTTTTGCACAGTTCAATGATTTTATGGACGTCATCGGCTTTATTATCATCAAAAGCAATCGCTTTGACACCATTTTGCGCCTCAAAGTGATCAAGCCATATTTGCGTGCGCTCGGGGTCGGCGAGGTCAGCTTTATTAAGGATTTTGATCACGGGTTTTTGACCGCGCAGAGCAGCAACCATAGGGTTCTCGCTGCTATAAGGAATACGGGCATCAATGACTTCGATGACAATATCCATCTCTGGCATGATTTCTTTGACTTCGTTACGGGCTTTATTCATGTGCCCGGGGAACCACTGAATCGTCTCTTTGACCATTGTTTTACTACCTTTTTAAATTGATGACTCTCTAAAACGGAATGCTAAGCCAAGCTGTTAGCGGTTTGTTTTTATAATGGCGTTAAGTTTACTATACAATGAGAAGCTGAGTCAGGCTAAAGTAAGTCTATAGGTTTTGGCCGGTTGTAGGTGATAAGTCATATTTTATAAAAGGCGTTACCTTGTGAAAAGCAGAGCATAAAAAAGCGGAGCATGACATGCATGCTCCGCTTTTCGGCGTATTATATGATTGGCTTTAAAAGTCCAATTAGCCTAGATTCGCTTTCATAAAGTCTAGCATTTTACTCCAGCTGTCATTCGCAGCTTTCTCGTCGTAGCCCAAGTCGATATCATTTTTGGCAGCGCGCTCATCGGCATGCGGGTTGGTGAAGCCATGCTTAGCGCCCTCATAGACATCGACGCTATAGTCAGCACCAGCGTTGTCCATCTCTTTTTTGAAGTCCTCAACGGCGTCCATAGAGACCATACTATCATCACCGCCATGAGCGACTAGTACTTTGGCATTGAACTTGTCATCGGCTGCTTGCTTAGGCGCTAGGTTGCCATGNAAAGTCGCAACTGCCTTGAGCGGCATGCCAACGCGCGCCATATCTAATACGACTTTACCGCCGAAACAAAAGCCAATAGCGCCCAAGTTATCCCCATTTACTCCTAGCTGATCGCCNAAGTCATTCAAAATCAAACGGCAACGATTCATCAGCATGTCTTGGTCCGCGAGCACTTGTTCCATCCACATATTTGCCATCGACGCCTCTGTGGTCAGTTTGCCTTCGCCATAAACGTCCATCGCGACTGCTGCATAGCCCGCTTTGGCTAGACGTTCAGCCACTGACTTGGGATGATCTACGACGCCCCACCATTCTGGGGCGACTAGAATGCCAGGTACTGGACTGTCGTTTGTGGCTGTTTCTGGAAGAGCGACATAGCTGATCAGCTTAACGCCGTTTTCGGTGGTACTGATTAATTCCAAAGTCTTAATTGACATATTATTGTCCTTATTATGTTGTGAGTGTTAGTTGTACTTATCGCGTGATTTATGAGGTTGCTTTTTCACTACTCAACCACCTTAACGCCCATAGCGGACAAAAACAGCTATAATACTGTAACGCAATTTATCAAAATGGTTTTCATTGAAAACTTTAGCAACTATAGCGAGTCTATGAGGTTGAATGTGTTATCAAACCCCAAAGCAAAACATCAAAACAAAGCCGAGCAGCAAGCAGAGTTGGCCGCTAATGCCAGTGTGCAAGTGGCAGACACTTTACGCCCACAGTTTTGGTCACGCTTTCGCCTCGATGAGCTGAATCATAGCGAATGGGAAGCGCTGTGCGATGGCTGCGGCTGTTGCTGCTTGATTAAGTATATCGACGAGGACGAGCAGGGCGAGGTGGACGAAGNGTTGGTTGAATATACCGATGTCGCCTGCCAGCTGATGAACTGTGAAACGGGCTACTGTCAGCATTATGAGAGCCGTCAAGAGTACGTGCCCGACTGTATTCAATTGACTATCGATAAATTGCCAAAGATGATGTGGCTACCATCGCACTGCGCCTATAAGCGCCTGTATAAAGGACAGGCGTTGCCAGAGTGGCATCTATTACTGACGAAAGATGCCGTAGCGACTCAGCAGCAAATGCGCGCGGCAAATATAGGCGTTGCGGGGCGCTGCATCTCTGAGATTGGCATCTCTGATGAGGAAATGGAGGAGCGGGTGGTCAATTGGGTGACGCCTTAACTGTCAGGTTTTTAAAATTAACTAGAAACTCTAGCCGCTGACTTAGCGCGACTCTCCGCCTCCATCTGCGAATCAGCAAGTGGCGGCATAGGCAGACCTTGACGAATTTGCTTAGAGAACTCACGACTATTCTCGATAAGCTGCTGCTCATTAAGCTCTATGTCTGCATTATTATCGAACCCTTGCACTTTTGGNTTAATATGGGTGCGCTCGTACCATGTATCCATCGACCAAGGTTGTCCTTGCTCTTTAGGATTGGCATCTAACATACCGATATCAAAAAGATAATTGGGCAGCCAGCCTGAAACCCAAATCCGATAATCCCACGGCAGCCGCTCACCACTGACGATACGCGCCATATAAAATATAATATTGGTACAGTTGGTGGTAAAAGTATTGTACCAAGACGGCTTAGCCACTAGCTCATCAGCAGCTTTTAGATAAGACTCAAACAGTGCCTTAACCTCGTGCTTTTGCAGATGACTGATCGGAAATAAGTAAACTTGCTCGCCGCGAGCATTACTCCGCGTATAGATAATATCACGCTCCTCGCTAGCGATAAGACTGAGCTCAAAGCGCCGAAAAAACCCAGCAAAAGCAGAAAAAGACTCATCGTCTTCTTTACGAATCTCAAAGGAAAAAGCGAGCGGTCTATCATCCTCAAAGCGAAAGCTCACTAAAGTATGCGCAATCAGCGGTCCCATCCAATATGAGTTGGTCACATCAATGCCTGATAACTTTGACATATCTACCGTACGCGTCTCCCAGCGCTCGTTCGCTAAAATCTCTGCAGCGCCGTCAGTCTCTTTCTTTGCAAGGTACCAATCAAAGTTACGCACCTTATAAAAGGTAATCAGATTAGGATTATTAGCATCACGAGTGTAGGACAGCACCTCGCTAACTTCTGGCTGCCAGTCGCGATCGCTTTTGGCCTCGATAGAAAAATACCANCCGACGCCTACTAGCCAGAGCCCGCTATATAACATAGTCAAAAATTTACTTAGTTTTTTGGTTCTAAGCGTCTTATTAGTGATTTTATTTGCCAGTGTTGGAGCGTACTCTAGCATCGTTATCGAGGCTAAAAGACCCACGATAAAGACACTTGCCAGCCAAGTGATAGGGCTGAACGTACCGAACTGATACCAAAGCGCTAATAATAGCCAAAGTGCCGACAGCATTAAGGCCACGACGATAAAAAAGCGCACGATACGGCATAGCCAGCTTGGAGGATTAGCCAAGGTTTTGGTATTTGTATCGCCATGAGCTTGGCGACGCGGCGCTAATAGCCGAGAGAAAAAGAAGCGACGAGACATAAGAGTGAACTACGTAAATGAAGGCTTTGACCATAGCAAAGTTTATAACACACTGACAGTACAATTTGGATAAATTTGTCGTTGAATGTCGCTTTACCTTGGGATAAAGTGAAACTAAATAGGCTAGTGTTTTATGCTATCGCCGAATCGTTGTTTTTATTTACAATTTTATCCCCATGTATACTCGGTTGAGTAAAAATTTTGTAGTCGCTGTTTTGCTATTAGTAATTGTAATAGCAGTCACTTAAATAGCCATTATTTCCCTGTCCATGAACTTAAGAGGTTAACTCACATCACTATGTCTGATGATGCTCCCAGTCCGAGTAGTTGGTCGATGCGCGGCTTAAAACGCTGGCTATCGACCGCTCCTGAAACCCGCGATGAATTGATCAGCTTGGTGCAGCAGTCGCGCCAGTTCTTAGAGCCTGATACGGTTGATATGTTAGAAGGCGTATTAGATCTACCAGCGACGCAAGTGCGCGAGATTATGACCCCGCGCCCGCAAGTGATAGGCCTGCACGAAAGCACGAGCCTCAAAGAGGTCATGGATATTATTCTTGAGACCACCCACTCACGCTACCCTGTATTTGACAGCCAAGATGATGATGCGGTTATTGGTATTTTATTAGCCAAAGATTTAATCCCTATCTTAGTGNATATGATGCGGGACCAAGAAGAGAAAATCGATAGTAAGCGTCTCAAAGATCTAGTGCGTCAGCCCTTATATATTACTGAGACCTCGCGCTCTGATACCTTACTGCGCTCCTTACAGCGTACGCAGGTGCATATGGCAATCGTCGTCGATGACTTTGGTAACTTCGCAGGCGTCGTGACTATGGAAGATTTGTTAGAGGAAATCGTTGGTGATATCGTCGATGAGCATGATGATTTCGATGAAGATAGCGACATTAATAATATTGTCGCACACCCAGAAAAGCCAAATACTTGGCGGGTGCAAGCCTCTACCGTGATNGAGGACTGTAACGATGAGCTAGGTAGTCACTTCGACGATACNGACGTCGATACGATGGGCGGACTTGTGATGCAAGCGCTGGGATACGTCAGCGACTTAGAAGGCGAGAGCGTCACTATCGATGATTGGCAGATTACTATCACCGATGTCGATGGCCGCTCTATTAATGATCTTGAGGTCACCAAAACCAACGCCGATTCTCATATCCTCATAGGTAGCCATTAGCGTTAATGCAGGCAGCCATTAGCGTTAATGCAGGTAGCCATTAGCGATAAAGGGCGCAAGCTAAGCGCTTCTTTTGTCGTTTAAAAAACACGATTGCGGTCGTGTTTTTTGCTTTTTTACCCTTTTATGATGACAGGCTGTTATTATGAGCCCATTTAATTTACAACCGTCATTGATAGCCTCTCATCATAGGCTTAAAGATTTGGAACTTGGATAATTTGCTATGCGTCTGTCTACTGATGATTTACAAAAGCGTTTAAAGCCCAAACAGGCTTATCAGATGCCACTTGGACTTACCGCTATCATTGCCGCTTTGGCAGGAGCGATATTTATATTTGCGCTCGCGCCTTACGGCTTTTGGCCGATTGCTTTTGTCTCGCCAGCGATTTTGTATGCGCTTCTATTGCCAAAGATGAGCGGCAAACGTGCTTTTATTATCGGTGAAGCTTATGGCACTGGGCTGTGGTGCGTTGGTGCCTTTTGGTTATTTACCTCTATCAATGACTATAGTGAGACGCCGACATGGCTGGCGCTGATTTTGATTGCGTTGATGGGTCTGGGGATGGGGCTGTTTCATGGCTTCTTAGCGCTGATATTTAATCGCTTCGTTGGTCGTCAGCCTTTCTCGTTTGCGGCGCTTTGGATCTTACAAGAGTGGCTGAAGACTTGGTTATTTACCGGTTTTCCTTGGCTATTCTTAGGTTACGCCTTTACCGAGCAGTACTGGCTATCCTCGTTGGCGCCAGTAGCTGGCGTGTTTGCTGTCTCNTTTGTGGCAGTATTGCTCGCGGCAAGTGCTGTCGAGCTGATGCGTCGCCGCGCCGGTTACCTTGTCGTGTCATCGGTATTATTGTTATTCAGTGTTGGCTTATGGCTGATTAATCCGCAATGGACTAAACCTAAAGGTACCCCAGATCTGTCGGTGTCCTTGATTCAGGGTAACATTCCGCAAGATATGAAGTGGCTGACTGAGTATCAGTTTGAGACTTTGAAGATTTATGCCGGATTGACGCGTGATGAGTGGGGCCGCGATCTTGTGATTTGGCCGGAGTCGTCTATTCCGATGTTTCAGACTGAGGCGGTAGGCTTTATCAGTGAAATGGTAAAAATGGCTAAGGAGACCGATACCACTTGGGTGACCGGCATTCCTTATAAGGATGAGGCCGCCTTTGATCCAGCGACGCAGAGCTATCCGCCGTTTTATAATAGTGTAATCGCGCTTGGCAGCGACGCGCAGGGCATGTATAAAAAGCAGCGCTTAGTACCGTTTGGTGAGTATATTCCGTTTCAGGGGATGCTCGATATTTTGCCCAGTCTTGCTGGTAGCCAAGAGNTATTGAGCTATAGCCGCGGCGGTCCTCAGCAGTCGCCATTGCAAGTCCGTGGGCACGACTTAGGCGCCGCGGTCTGTTATGAGGTCGCTTATCCAGATACCACGCGCCGCAATGCTATTGGCACAGATTTTTTATTGACGATATCTAACGACGCTTGGTTTGGGACTTCAGCAGGCCCGCTACAGCATCTACAGATGGTACAAATGCGCTCGCTAGAAAACGGCCGCTGGTTTATGCGCGCGACCAANACAGGCGTGACCGCCATCATCAATCATAGAGGGCAAATCGTTGCGCGCGCACCGCAGTTTGAGCGTACAGTACTGCGCGGCGATGTCCAAGCGCGCGTGGGCAACACCCCTTTTATGGTGGTCGGTCATTATCCTATTTTAATAATTATAGCGTTATTATTGGGTCTAAGTTTCGCCAGTAAGCGCTCGATCACTAAGGCGCGGCCCAAGCGTAGTTAGTCAAGTCAGATAAAAATGAACGGTCTGACTAGTAATAATACCTTTAATTGGTTAAGGGATTTAACAAACCGCTATAAATTGCGATATAATAGCTCAATATTTCACATATTCTTTGTTGTAAGGTAGATAAGCTATGTCAGAGCATGTTGTTAATAACAATCCAAAAAAAGAGTTGCTATTTGCCTTAGGCGGCATTGGCTTATTTTTAGGCATNGTGTTACTCATTGGTATTTCTGCATTTTTGCGCCCAGCGGGTGAGCATATTACTGCTGAGCCTACTGAAGAGTCAGTCGCAGCTGATGACGCGGCAGTGATTGCAGCTGAAGCCGACACAGAAGAGGCAACAGTCGCTGAGCCAGTCGCAACTGATGATGCCGATGCTAGTATTGGCGCTGGAGAGGCCGCGGCGGATACGNCTGCTGATGCAACGACTACGCCGACTCCTAGNAGTAATGATGCTGTTATCGCTACCGGTTCAGCTACCGCGACTGCTGATGGNACGGTAGACCAAGCAGCGGCAGCTGATGCAGACTTGACTGCAGAACAAGCCGATGGCGATGCCGACGCTACTGTTGATGCTGAAGAGACTGCTGCCGAGTAAAGCCAAGTTATCGTCATTTATTTATCTTNANTCATTTATGNTGATAAATGAGTCATCACGTTTATAACAAACGCTGCCAATATCGATAACGCTGCTGAGTGGATCTGTTTCGGTACAACTGCTTATCAGCCTTATCAAAANTACGCCTTACTACTGAGATANAAGCTTGCATGATGCCCTGTTCTTCAATGAGAGCAGGGTTTTTTTGTGGGTATTTGTGTAATTATTGAGCAATGGCTTGTTTACTTGAATTTATACAAATGAAACAACATTGCGCTTATATGACCATTAGTCGTCATTATTAATCACTTCGTTATATATAGAGTGCTTTTTGAAGGAATAGAAGTATGAGCAAAACATCAAAAACCCAGGGAAGTGACGCTGAGATAGAAGCGCTAGAAAACGGCTTTATGGGACATCCTAAACCCTTACGTCCGCTATTCTTCACTGAAATGTGGGAGCGGTTTTCTTATTATAGTATTCGGCCACTTTTAGTCCTGTTCATGGTGGCCACTGTGGGTAGTGGCGGTTTTGGTTTCGATGAAACGACCGCTTCTGCTATCTATGGCATCTTTGCTGGGTCATTGTATTTGGCAGCCGTTCCTGGCGGCTGGCTGGCAGATAACTGGCTAGGACAAGAGCGTGCCNTGTNGTGGGGGAGTATCATTATTGCGCTAGGACATCTGTCTATTGCCTTGTCCGCCATGTTTGGTATGACCCTGTTTTTTGTCGGTCTCATTTGTATCGTCTTAGGGTCAGGTCTATTCAAGACTTGTATCNCAGTCATGGTCGGCGCGCTATATCCTGAGGGTGATGTACNCCGTGATAGNGGCTTTACCATATTTTANATGGGTATCAATATNGGCGCGTTACTCGCNGCNCTTATCGTAGGCGTGTTCAAAGAGCAAGGCATGTGGCATNTCGGTTTTGGNGTCGGCGGCCTTGGNATGCTAGCCTCACTACTTATATATCGTTTTTCAGCGCGAAAAACACTAACCCACTATGCACAAGCCAAAAACATCACTCCTGAATGGNAGCGCGCTAATGATAATCACAAAAACATAGGTCGCTGGGTNNNTGGNTTTTTGGNNNTANTNGCAGCTGTGGTTATCTTAGTGGCTACTGGGATTATGCCGTTCAATCCTGAACAGGTAGTGACTTATATGACCTATATCATCGCAGCTGTGGTGATAGGGTATTTTGCTATCTTGTTCGTTTTACCGAAGTTTGATAAAACCGATAAGCTGCGTTTGCTGATTTGTTTTATTCTGATTATCGGCTCAACGCTGTTTTGGTCAAGCTTTGAGCAGCAGCCGACCTCCTTTAACTTGTTTGCCGATAACTATACTGATTTGGATGTNTTAGGGTTTCAAGTTCCGAGCATTTGGTTCCAATCGCTAAACCCACTGTTTATATTATTACTTGCGCCAATTGTGAGTATTATATGGGTCAAGCTCGGTAATAGAGGAGTTGAGCCTAGTAGTATGGTGAAGTTCGCTCTTGGTATGCTCTTAGCAGCAGCGGGATTTGGGCTGATGATTCTAGCGTCTAAGAGTATNTTAACCAATGAGGGCGGCTTGGCTTCGCCTTTATGGTTAGTCGGTAGTCTTTTATTATTGACGCTTGGCGAATTGGCGCTTGGTCCTGTCGGTTTATCTTCTATGACTAAGCTGGCTCCAAAAGGGATGCAAGGGCAGATGATGGGGTTATTCTTTGCCTCTTTAGCGATGGGTAACTTGGTTGCTGCATTCTTTGGTGGATATGTGTCGGCAGACAAGATCGAAGGGTTGCCCGGTCTATTTACCACGATGACTATCTTCTTGGTAGTAACAGCAGTGATTTTGTTGCTATTAGCCAAACCGATCAACACTATGCTCAAAAAGAGCGAGCAGGCGGATGCCAAAGTTTAATGGCCGTGACGCGTCGTACTCATAAGTAGCGCTGATAATCAGTCAGTCGCTACTCAAAAGAGCATCAGCCAAAACGTGTTACCTTAGGTGGCACGTTTTCTCTTTTATAAAAAGATAGCTCAGCTTAGCTATTGAAAACCATCTACACGCCCAAACCTCTACTGATATCGACAACTAATTAGGGCGTGTTGAACATTCACAAAAGCGCACTGCTGATCGCTAAANTTTATAGTTCTAGTCNAAGNTGAAAATTGCAGGTAATGCTTATTGCATTGGCTAGATTTTCGCAACGACTAGGGCGATTTTAGCATCAGCCTGCAGGGACAGGACTATTTTTTGTCGCTTTATTGATAAAAATAGACGCTTAGAACGACTAAACTTACCATTTTTATCTGCAAATCGCCTAAAAAATAGTCTCTGTCAGTGCCATGGTCGAATGTTCAACACGCCCTAGAGTGTTTTTTATTTATGTTTAAGGAATAGTGAAATGGATTTTGCTAATGCCATCCCGCCCAAAGCGCCCAGTGCTTGGCTTGATATGGACGCTATCGATTATAATATCAGCCTAGTCAATCAAAAAACCCAAGCCGTCAAGCTAGGCTTAGCGACTAAGTCGATTCGCTCTATTGATATGCTCAACTACATTAAAGATAACTCGCCACATTAATTCAAAGATCAATTCGATAGCAAAGTGACGTTAAATGGCGCTTTTTATGTGCTATCAGAGATGGCAAGGATGAACCCAAAATGGACCAAAAAGGTCAGTCAAATATCTGCCAGCTCCATTCCCAATACTAAACGCGAAGGTTACAGCTATGAAGTGTTTCCAACGCCGCGCGGCGTCAAATTCAACGAGTCAGAATACTTTATAAGGCTCTCTGATTTTGAAGCTTGTATCTCTGAGGTTAATGATATTTTATTGCAAGGTAATAAAGGCTCGCACTTTCCTATCGAGGTACGTACTCACAAGGGCGAGAGTGGTATGCTCAGTCCCACGCAAGGTGAGGACTGTGCGGTACTGTCCTTTCACGTATATAAAGGCATGGATAGCAAACCGTTATTTGACTGGTTATATGAGTATATGAAAAAGTGGCAAGGCCGTCCGCACTGGGGTAAGGTCAATAAGTTAAATGCAAATGAGCTGCACGCTTTGTACCCTGATCTAAAGCGCTTTTTGGAAATCAGACAGCAGTATGATCCTGATAATATATTTATGAATAGCTGGCTTGAAGAGAAGTTTTTAGGGCGTAAGATTTCACGTTAACCGCTGTTAAGCAAAAAAAACAGCTCAATGAGAGCTGTTTTTGACTTACTAAACATGAGTTATAGTAATATTCATTTTGCTACTTAATCATATTAGGTTGTACCGCTTCGTCATAGTTATCCTCAAGGCGCATCGCTCGCTGATAACTGTCTAAGCTAGCTAGCTGCAAAGCGTATTGTTTAACATGGACATAGTCATCTAATTCTTTATTGCGTGCCATCAAAATTAAGTCAAAAGAGAGCATAAAATCGGCTCCACTCAACTTATTAGCAACGATAAAAGACTTATTTTCTACGACTTTATCTAAATAGCTGAGCAATTTATGCTTTTCACGCGCGATATAGCGATTTAACCACACATCATCGCTCTTTATAGAGCCGCGTGTAAACACCTCTAATAACATAGGCACCATAAGTGAGCTTTCAGCAAAATGTATCCATTGTAGGTACTCGCCATACTCTTTGCTATCGGGAGCTGGGCGCAAGCGTTTAGACGCAAAACGCTCAATGAGCAGCTCAGTGATAGCCCCTGATTCTGCAAGAAGTTGACCATCAACTTCTATAACAGGAGACTTACCTAAAGGATGCACCAGCTTTAGACTCTCTGGTGCCATAAAGGTCTTTGCATCCCGCTGATGACTGACGATTTCATAAGGGACGCCAATCTCTTCTAGCAACCACAGAACGCGCATAGAACGCGATTGGTTTAAGTGGTGCAAGCGAATATTACTATTAGGTTTGATACCTTATCTCCTCTAGGCATTGAGCTTGTTGAGCAAACGTTTGGCAGCGTCTTCTGATGACGCTGGGTTTTGACCGGTGATAAGCAGGCCATCTTCAACGACATAAGACTCCCAGTCGTTTGCTTTTTGATAGTCGCCACCGTTGGCTTTGAGCGCATCTTCTACTAAGAAAGGTACGACATCGGTAAGGCCGACAGCGTCTTCTTCTGAATTGGTAAATCCGGTGACAGTTTTACCTTTGACTAAGTACTCACCATCGACTTTGACGTTCTTGAGCGCTCCAGGAGAGTGACAAACAAAGGCAACGGGTTTGTCTTGCTGTACAAAAGTCTCAATCAAACTAATCGAGTCTTTATCAACTGCTAAATCCCATAATGGACCATGGCCACCTGGATAGAATACGCTGTCGAAATCTTCAGCTTTCATATCCGCAAGTTTTTTGGTATTGGCAAGGTGCTTTTGCGCCTCGCTATCTTCTTTGAAGCGCTTAGTATCTTTGGTTTGAGCGTCTTCTGTATCGCTACTAGGATCAAGCGGCGGCTGACCACCAGCAGGCGAGGCGAGGGTGACATCAACGCCAGCGTCAATAAAAGCGTAATAAGGCGCAGCATCNATAAAAGCGTAATAAGGCGCAGCAAACTCTTCTAGCCAAAAGCCAGTCTTTTTACCAGTATCGCCTAATTCGTCATGTGAGGTTAGTACCATTAAAATCTTCATAGTTATCCTTATTGTTTGTTATTTTGCTAATCGTTTTAGAGTTAATGACCTGCCACTCGGTACATCCTAAAAATTGAGCCGTACCGAGAAACAGCGCCATATTGTTTGTAAACTAAGTGGTTTAACAAGTCAAGTTGAGTTATTTAATAAATTGAGCTATTGACTAAGCAACATCAGCGACTTTGACCACGGTTTTACCGAAGTTATCGCCATTGAGCATACCGACAAAAGCATCAGGCGCTTGATCTAAACCATCAGCGATATACTCTTTGGTTTTGACTTTGCCTGAGGCTACCATTTCGCTCATGGTTTTTAGAAACTCAGGGAAGTGCTCGCCGTACTCTTCAAAGATAATAAAACCTTTGACCGTCATACGTTGTCTTAAGATCAGACCCATCAATACACTCAAACGATCTTTACCATCGGGTAGTTCAGTCGCGTTATATTGCGAGACAAGGCCGCAAACAGGAATACGCGCATGGGCGTTCAATAACGGCATGACCGCATCAAAGACTTTACCGCCGACGTTTTCATAATAGATATCGATACCATTAGGGCAAGCGGCTTTTAGCTGCTCAGCGAAATCATCGGCATAGTGATCGATACACACATCAAAGCCAAGCTCATTGACAGCAAACTCACACTTTTCTTTACATCGCCGCCAATACCAAAATCTCTTTGCGCTCAGCTCCATACCTATTTGGTATGTTTGATCTAC
>FUFK010039280.1_pt1 | contig 49493 bp, 52 predicted proteins | sample 1021851 | NCBI WGS metagenome assembly FUFK01 (sample SAMEA51879418, study PRJEB19060) | metagenome | reverse complement strand
GTGGGAGAGTAGGTCACCGCCAAACCTAGCAAAACCTCTACGTATCTCTCATCGATGACAATAAAAACTAAAGCCAATACACAATCATTGGCCCCCGGCGCGGGATGGAGCAGCCCGGTAGCTCGTCAGGCTCATAACCTGAAGGTCGTAGGTTCAAATCCTACTCCCGCAACCAACTTTAACGAACAGGCCGCAGTCGAAAGACTCGCGGCCTTTTTGCTGTCCCCAAAGCGCAATAGTTTCAACAACTTACCCGCCAGCAGCGCCGTATGACCGCGCTCTGCATCGTGATGGATCGTAATGCTGTCAATAAGTTCTCCAAGGGTAATCCCCCCTAAAATTAGTGGTGTTCAAAAGTAGAATTTTTTCGGCAAGATATCTGAGGAGATTTACGATGAAGAACGGACGATTTAGCGACGCACAGAGAATAGCCCCTAGATTTGTAGACGCTTTCTTCCCTAACTTTGAGGCAAGGAGGCCGTTATGGGGAAGCCAAATTTCAGTGAAGATTTCAAGCGCGATGCAGTCCATCAGATACCAGTGCGGGGGTATGCCGTTCGCGAGGTTTCGGAACGGTTGGGCGTCAGTACATATTCGCTCTACAAATGGATGAAGCTCTACGCAAAAGCTGCGTCACAGGCATCATCTGTTGACCATGAAGCTGAGAACCGCAGGCTCAAGCGTGAGTTGGCGCGGATGACGGAGGAGCGTGACATCCTAAAAAACCGATCCGGGTTGTGGCCCGCTTGTGCGGGGTAGAAACAGCCTGTGCTATGTTGCGCTATGAAGGGCAGCGGCCGTTCGCTTATTGGTGGTCTGTCTTGGGTCAGAACCCCGTTAAAAAACGTGGTCCATGGGTTGATGCGAACTTGCGAGTGGTGACGCTGTTTTGCAGTGATCCCGGTTGAGGCAAGATGACGGATTTGCATAGCCCACGCCCTTCGGTTGCCAACAGGAGGACAGATGATGGCAAAGCAAAAGACCGAACGGCCCCCTACCATTGAGACCGTCAACATTGGCGCTGCCGCTGTTGATATCGGTTCACGAGAACACATGGCTGCAGTGAACCCTGACGTGACAGATGCACCCGTGCGTGCATTTGGAACTTTCACGCATGATCTGCATGATTTGGCCTATTGGTTCAAATCACACGGTGTGACCAGCGTCGCGATGGAATCCACGGGCGTGTATTGGATCCCAGCCTACGAGATACTCGAACAGCACGGCTTCGAGGTTATACTGGTCAACGCCCGCTACGCCAAGAACGTCCCAGGCCGGAAGACGGACGTCAGCGACGCAAGTTGGCTGCGGCAGTTACATTCATATGGGCTCCTGCGGGGCAGCTTTCGACCAACGGCTGAGATTGCGACGTTGCGGGCTTATCTGCGCCAGCGCGAACGGTTGGTGGAATATGCAGCCGCGCACATCCATTGACCGGCAGGGTATCGCATAGCGATGTCCCGAGAGGGGAGCACATGCAAAAGGCACTGATGGAGATGAACGTCCAGCTGCATCATGTCGTCTCTGATATCACCGGCGTGACAGGGATGAAGATCATCCGTGCGATTGTTGCGGGCGAACGGGATTTGGACGTGTTAGCCGCGTATCGCGACGTGCGTTGCAAGGCTTCAACAGAGACAATCAAAGCCGCACTCAATGGGAATGATCGCCCCGAACACATCTTCGGGCTGACCCAGTCGCTCGAACTTTATGACTTCTATCAGGCCAAGATGCTGGAATGTGATCGTCACCTCGAGGCAACGCTGGCGGCATTAGGGGCCGTTACGGAACATGACCCAAGTGAGTTGCCGCGCGCGCGCACTAAAACCAAGCAGGTCAGCACCCCGTCGTTCGATGTCCGGGCAGCGTTGTTCGGCGTCCTCGGCGTTGATCTGACGCAGATCCATGGAATGGGGCCGTCCCTGTCGCTCAAGCTGGTTGGAGAATGCGGCACTAACCTGCGCGCGTGGCCGAGCGCCAAACACTTCACGTCGTGGCTCTGCCTGGCACCGGACAACAAGATATCTGGCGGTAAGGTGTTGTCATCTCGAACGCGGCGATCATCCAGCCGCGCTGCAGCCCTATTGCGTTTGGCTGCGGTCACGATTGGGCGCAGCGATACCGCTCTTGGGGCTTTCTACCGGAGATTGGCGGCACGCGCAGGTAAAGCCAAAGCAGTCACGGCCACCGCGCGCAAGATTGCCGTCCTGTTCTACAACACCCTCCGACACGGCATGACATACAAAGATCCTGGCGCATCCCATTATGAGGAACGATACCGCAATCGCGTGCTTGGCAATCTCAAACGTCGAGCCAAGTCATTCGGGTATGATTTGCAAGAATTGCCACTAGAGGCCGACATGGCTGTTTCTTAGGAAGCGGCCGCGTACTTCGCAAAGGATGCAAGGTGAAGTACACGTTCATTGTCAAGCACCGCCCTGAGTATTCGGTACGCAGGATGTGTCGTTGCCTCAATATCCATCCCAGCGGGTTCTATGCATGGATTAAAAATCCATTAAGCCACCGTGCGCGTGAGGATGCGCGCCAGACCAAGCTGCTCGAAGAAGCTTGGAACGACAGTGGCAAGGTCTACGGATACCGTAAGCTGCATGACGATCTGGTGGAGTTGGGTGAGACCAGTTGCCCAAACCGTGTTGCCAGGTTGGCCCGTTTGGCCGGGATCCGCGCTGAGATCGGGTACAAACGTAAGCCGGGCAAGTATGGTGGAAGGCCGTCAGTCGTCGTCGACAACACGTTAGACCGGCAGTTTGATGTGACAGCGCCAGACACCGCCTGGGTGTCTGATATTACTTATATCAAAACCTATGAGGGGTTCCTCTATCTGGCGGTTATCATCGACCTCTACTCACGACTGAGTGCCCATATCAAGACGGCCCTAATTGAGTTGAATCAAAACCGCCTGACACTTTCCGTTTTACAACATGCACACGGTTTTTGGGTGAAGCGGTCGTCTGCATGACAGCGCCGGGCGGCAGCTCTGTCCGCATAGCTGACGTCTGCCTGTCAGATAATGCTGCAAAGGTTCCTGAAAGACCGCTTTGGGGGAGCTGTGCCGCATAGATGATTAGGCGGTGAAGGTCAGTTCTTGGCCTTTTCTAATAAAGGTATGTTTCCGCTGTGCCTCGTGAGGACATCGAGCTATAGCCATATCCATGACTGATACATTCCCTCCATGTCCTGAATGCTCCTCGACTTATGTCTATCAGGTCGATCATTTGTTGAACTGCCCGGAATGCGGCCACGAATGGGGCGCCGAGGATCAGGACGATACAGCGTCAGATGTGCGTGACAGCGTTGGAAACATTCTTATAGATGGCGACACGGTCACCGTTGTCAAAGACTTGAAGGTTAAAGGCTCTTCGTCGGTGGTTAAAGTCGGGACTAAGGTGCGCGGTATTCGGTTGGTCGACGGCGATCACGACATAGATTGTAAAGTTCCGGGGATCGGCCAGATGGGCCTGAAATCTCAATATGTGAAGAAAGTTTCTGAATAGCTTCGGTCGCCCAAACAGGTCCATTGTGACCGTTTATAGATCAAAGCCATCAGCCAGCGGCAGCGTCGTCTATAAAAAAAACAACTTGCTCGTTAGACCAATACCGGCGCGGCCATTCTTGCCGCGCCGGTCATATTCAGCTCGACCTGAAACCATTGGATTAAGATGTCCGTGGAACGAAAAAGCGGCAAGACAAACGAGCAGATAAAGCTGCCTGATGTTTTTTTAGAGGATGTGGCGACAGTCCAAGGCTTTTCCGATGCGCAATACCAGTCATTCATTTAGGGTAGCATGAAGGTCCGCTTTGGGCCGAAAGCACCAATAACTTCCTACTTAAAAGTTGGTGCGACCCACGTAGCTAAGGGTTTTGATATACTGGTTCATCCGGTTTACCTCCGTTTTTTTTCCAGCGTGATTAGACTGCAATCTTTTCAATATTTTTCAGCACCGCATGCACGGCAAGGCCTGTCTCAGTCAGCCCATAGGTCACCTTGGGCGGAATGGTATTCTCTTGTTCGCGCCAAACCAGCCCATCGGCTTCCAACTCCCGCAGGCGGGTGGTCAGCACCTTGGGAGAGATGCCGGTGATCTGGCGTCGCAACACACCGAAGCGGCAGGCCCGCTGATCGCCTAACACGTAGATCACATGGGTTTTCCATTGTCCCCAGAGCTTGCGCAGCAGCGTGTCCGCCGCGCAGGGGATATCAACTGCGTCCCGGTCCCCGGGGCCGGGTGCCTTTTTCTGGGTGGTTTCCATTTGGTAACGACTTTCACTTGGTAACTATCGCCTTACATAAGCTCCCAACCGACCGACACAATACGCCGGAAGCGCTTCGCGCCGCTGGCATCGAAAGGAGAGCACCATGTCCCAAGGCACTTCCCGAGCCATCTCCGGCCTGCACCACGTCACCGCGATCTCCGGCCCGCCGCAGGACAACCTCGATTTCTGGGTGCGCACCCTCGGGCAGCGGCTGGTCAAACGCACCGTGAACTTCGACGATCCCGGCACCTATCACCTCTACTACGGGGATAAGGACGCGGCGCCCGGGTCGATCATGACCTTCTTTCCATTCGTAGATGCAGGCCCGGGCCGCGCGGGGCCCGGCATGACGTCGGCGGTGGCCTATGCGATCCCCGACTTGGAACGGCGCATGGGGGAACTGGCGGAGGCCACCATCGTCTTCGAAGGACCTTTCGAGCGCTTCGGCGAACGCGCCATCGCGCTGCGTGACCCCGACGGGCTGCGGGTCGAGGTGATTGAAGGCGGCGCGCGGGACGAGGGGTTTCACAGCGTGACCCTCTGGCTCGAGGAGGTCGCGGCCACCGCCACGGTGCTCGAAGCGATGGGTTACGTGCGCGAAGCCGAGGAGGCCACCGCCACGGGCGGCACCGGTGGGACGGAGACCCGCATTCGCTATCGCTCGACGGAGCCAGAGCGCGGCTCGGCCGTGGACCTGATGACCTCGGACGCCCGTTCCATCGGGCGCTCCGGTGCCGGGACCATCCATCATGTCGCCTTCCGCGCGCGGAATCAGGACGAGCAACTGGCATGGCGCGCGCGCCTCTCGGCCGCGGGCCAGCAGATCACCCCAGTTATCGACAGGCAGTATTTCGACGCGATCTACTTCCGTACGCCTGGCGGTGTGCTATTCGAGATCGCCACCGATCCACCAGGATTTGCGGTGGACGAAGATCCGGCCCACCTGGGCGAGGAGCTGAAACTTCCCAAGAAATATGAAGCTCACCGCGACCGTATCGAGCAGGTTCTGCCACATATCCGAGTGCCGAAATGAGCGCTATGGCGGCTGCGACCCGCGGTACCGGTCCGCACGCTGGACAACGGCTGGTCACCGCCGGGGCCCCGCTGGAGCGCGCGCGGATGGCTTTGGTGATGATCCACGGTCGGGGCGGCGCTCCGGAGGACATGGTCGGACTGGCCCATCACCTCGCGCTGCCGGATCTCGCCGTGCTCGCCCCTCAGGCGGCCGGGCAGTCTTGGTGGCCGGACAGTTTTCTGGCGCCGCTGGAGGCCAATGAGCCGGGATTCGGCAGCGGATTGAGCGTCATCTCCTTCCTCCTCGATGACCTGTCTGATCAAGGCTTCGATCCAGCGCGTGTGGCACTGATTGGCTTTTCGCAGGGTGCCTGTCTGGCGCTGGAAGCGGCAGCGCGGCTGGCGCGTCCGTTCCGCGCGGTGGCCGCGCTCTCCGGCGGGCTGGTCGGAACCGGAGAGGCGGGCGGGGCCCCGCGCGCCGATCTCTATGACCGCACAGGCAAGACCTTTGACTACGCGGGGCGACTTGCGGATGTAGCAGTGCTGATCGGCTGTCATGAGCGAGACCCACATATTCCACTGGCGCGGGTGCGTGAGAGTGCCGATGTCTTGAGCGCCATGGGGGCGAATGTCGAGACGCAAATCTTGCCCGACACCGGACATGGTATCGTCGACGAAGAGGTCACTTGGCTGCGCAGTCAGCTGAACACCGAATGCTGAGGAGAGGGTCCATGGATACCTTGTGTCGACATCACCNGCGCCGAGGCGCAAGATCGTGCCGCTTTGCGCCTTCGAAGGCTTAGTCCGACCGTCACGCTGATTGGCAGGTTACCTCACACCATAAAAGCTGAAAGGAGACACGCGATAAGCTGGACGTTAACGAACAAGGATTTGGATACCCATAATGACCGAACTTTCTAATCAGCCACTGGATCAACTCAGCCTCGACGAGGCGGCCCGACCGGCAGCACCGCCGGTGCCGGAAGCGACGGATGCGCACCGGCGTCAGGGCCGGCAACTGGCTGCCATTCATCGCCATTACTTGCTGGAGATGGCCAAAATTGGAGCGGTTCTGACCCGGATCGAAGCGCGGGACAGCCCACCTGAAGACCTCAAGCGGATCGTCCTTTCGCTCGATATGGCCGAGAATTTCCGAACTTTCGGATCGCTTTGCGGTCGCGAATGCCAAGTTCTGAAGTTCCACCACGACATTGAGAGCGTCGACATGTTCCCTCGTATCGAAGCGGCGGCTGGAGGAAAGTTCCGTGAGATAGTTGCCAAGTTGAAGGCAGAACACGCCGTTGTGCATGAGCTCATCCTCCGCCTCGATCACGCGGCGGACGTTTTGACGGAAGATCCGAGCGATGTGAATTTCCTTCATGCCGCCACCGCCTTCAGAAAGTTGGAGGAGGTCGTTCGATCTCATTTCAGGTACGAGGAAACTGAACTCGCAGAGTCCATCGGTTATTATCTCGGATCGGTCTAACTTCTCTTGGCCATCACCGCACTATTGAAATCGAACTGCCTTTCGACAGAAACGGAGGAAATCAAAGCTTTGCTGCGCTCTGCACCGAGGTCAGCTCAGCGGGCTTAGCAGACCCACCCCAACACCCAAGCCAGTTCAGTCGAGTCTTGCCAGAGCAGAGTTAGCAACACACTCGTCAGCTTCCGAGGCCAAGAACGGGATAGAGGGATGCCACCAACAAAGCCGCCATAGTTATGTTGAATACCCTGAGCTTGGCCTCGTTCGACAGCCATTGCCGGACGAAAGTCCCGAGCCATGCCCAGACCGAGATAGCCGGAAAGCAGACGACCGCGAATGCACCGGACACGATGGCGACCGACAGAAGAGAACGGTCGGGCGCGTAGAGAGTAATAGCAGACAGACACATGGCCCAGGCCTTTGGGTTCACCCACTGAAAAGTTGCCGCTTGAAGAACGGTCATAGGATGGTTGTCCGCGTCTCGCTCCTCAACGGGTGCGGCCGTGCCGATCTTGAATGCGAGCCAGAGCAGATAGCCAACGGAAACGACCTTCAGCACCAAGTTTAGGGCGGGCACTGCATCAAACAGGGCCATCAGCCCCGCACCTACGAGGAGAGCCATGATTGAAACACCACCGACGATGCCGAGCATGTGGGGTAGCGTCCTGCGGAAGCCAAAGTTCGCCCCGGACGTCATCAGCATTAAGTTGTTTGGCCCCGGCGTAACAGTCGCGACGAATGCGAAGGCCAGAAGGGCGGAAAGCATAGCGAAACTCATTGGTCGTACCCTTTTACATTGCTTGAATGCAATAATAACAATATGAAGTCGCAACATGTCGTCTAATATTTCATTACTTGAAGGCTATGAACAATTATTGATGCTTTATGGATGCTATAGACCAAAAAATATTGTGTGAGTTAAAGTGTGACGGTCGGATCAGCAATGTTGCTCTCGCTGAACGGGTGAGCCTATCTCCTTCGGCCTGCCTGAGACGGGTTNAGGAACTCGAGCGAACAGGAGTGATCAGGGGCTACAGGGTCGTGACCAGCCCCGNGCGGATGGGNCGNGGNTTTNCCGCNTANGTCATGGTCGGCCTGTCCTCCCATACCAAGGCGGCACAGCAGAGCTTCGAGCGCGCTATGTCAGTCGCGCCAGAGGTTGTCGAGTGCCACAACATAGCAGGGGCTTTCGAGTATCTCCTTCGTATCGAGAGTGCTGATCTCTCGGAATACAAGCGCTTCCACACGGAGGTGTTGGGCACCCAATCCCACGTCAATGCGATAACGTCATACATCGTGATGGGATCACCCAAGGATGAACGGGCCACATAATCTTATCACGCGAGCCTGTATCGATTGTGCGTTTTTCTGTCGGCGTTGCTGAAAATCGTGGAAGGCTCGAAGCAGCCATACACCGTGATAGAAATGGATGACTGCTTCGGACAAGTTCGTGACTTTGACCTTTCCATCGACAGGAGAGGCGGAGAGCTGACCTTTGCTGCAAGTGCGATACGGCGACGTCGGTGATCTAATAGCGGACATTCCTGGATTGCCGTCGCGGTCTCATTGCGGCCTTCGCGATTCGAGTGATCAATGTCCGGCGCGGCGGAGCTGGCGCCCCCCCGCGCGCGCCAGGGGGCCTGATCCGGATGGCCGACCGAGGCCCTCAGCCCAGGGAACATTCCGGCCCGACAGGCACGATGCCGGTGGGGTTCAGCGCCTTGATCGAGTAGTAGCCGCGCTTGATGTGGTCAATGCTGACCGTATCGCGCACCCCGGGGATAGCGAGGATACGGGCCTGGTAGCGGCTTAGGGCAGGGTAGTCCGCGATGCGGCGCAGGTTACACTTGAAGAGGCCGTGATAAGCCACGTCGAAGCGCACCAGCGTCACGAAGAGTCGCACATCGGCCTCGGTGAAGCGACCTCCCAAAAGGAACCCGCGACCGTCGCCGAGGCGCTCCTCGAGTTCATCGAGCATTGCGAAAACCTCGCAGAATGCTTCCTCGTAGGCGACCTGCGTGGTGGCGAAGCCCGCGCGGTAAACGCCATTGTTCAAGCTCGGATAGATGCGGTCGTTGAGCGCCTCGATGTCCTCGCGGAGGTCCGCCGGATAGAGATCGATGCTATGGTCGGCCAGATCTCCGAAACCGGAGTTCAGCATCCGCAGAATGTCGGCGGACTCGTTGTTCACGATGGTCCCGCGCTTCTTGTCCCAGAGCACCGGCACCGTGGCCCGGCCCGAGATCGTCGGGTCGGCCCGGGTGTAGATTTCGTGCATATAGGACGCGCCCTCGGCCTCGGTCGGATCGCCGAAGTGCCAGCCCTGGTCGGAGAGATCCGGTTCGACGACCGAGACCGAGATCACGTCCTCCAACCCCTTCAGCTTTCGGGCGATCAGCGTTCGCGACGCCCAGGGGCAGATCAGCGCGACATAGAGGTGGTAGCGGCCCGCCTCGGCCTTGAAGCCGCCCTCGCCGGTCGGCCCGGCGCTCCCGTCAGGCGTCACCCAGTGGCGGAAGCTCGAGGTCTGGCGGACGAAGCCACCCTTGTCGTCCTTGGCCTGGACCGGCTGCCAGTCGGCAACCCATTTCCCGTCTCGAAGCATGATCGTCTCCTTAATTCTTGAGCGTGATTGCGGTGCCCCAGGGATCGCGAACGGTCAGGCCGTTGGCATTCTTGATGCTTTCAAGCCCGGCGCTTTCAACCCGGCCAGCGATGGAGGCAATGTCCGCCGCATCACGGACAACAATCTCGATGGCATCGAGACCTGCCATACCCTCGGGGCGTTTGCTGGCCCGGCGGCTGTTCCAGATATTGCCGGCAAGCTGGTGGTGGTAGCCGCCGCTGCCGTAGAAGCTGGCCCCAGGACAGCGCGCCGCGATATCGAGGCCGAGCACGTCGCGGTAGAAGCGGTCGGCTTCGCCCGTGTCGCCCACCTGAAGGTGGACATGGCCGATGCTGCCGTTCTCGGGGAAACCCGACCATTCGGTGCCTGCGGCGCTTTGCAGCAGACCCTGNAGATCCAGCGGGTCGGTGCTCATCCGGATCTCGCCGCCCTCGCCGTGCCAGGCCGAGACCGGGCGGTCCGTATAGACCTCGATNCCGTTGCCCTCGGGATCGGCGAGATAGAGCGCCTCGCTGACGATATGATCCGAGGCACCGTGAAGCGGCACACCCGCCTCGGCGATGTGAGCGACCCAGCGGGCCAAGTCGGATCGGGTCGGCATCAGGAAGGCGGTATGAAAGAGCCCGGCCTGCCGCGGGTCGAGTGGGGAAAGGCCTGGGTCGCCCTGAAGCTCCAGAAACGGCGTGTCGCCGGTGCCGAGGGTGACGCGATGCTCGCTGGTCGCGACCGGGCTGAGCCCCAGCGCCATCTGGTAGAAAGTGGAGACCGCATCGAGGTCCCGCACCTTGAGCCGGACCGCCCCGATACGCATCGGCGCGGTCGTCATGTCGAAGAAGTGGTCGACGGTGGTCATTGCAGGTCTCCTTGTGAAAGAGTGCGGCCGCGGGAGATGACCCGCGGCCAGCAAGGGAGGTCAGGCGAACTGGCCGAGGCGTTGGTCGAGCTGCGGCACGCGCAGCGCGAAGGCTCCGCGTCCCAGGACGGCGACGACGCCTTGCACGACCGCCCAGAACAGCGGGTATTCCCAGCCGCCGCCTTCGTTCGAGAAGCTCCAGCCGAAACCGGAATGCGCCCATGTCGCGCCCAGGAGGACGGGGATCAGCGCGATCGAGACGAGGCGTGTGCCGAGACCGAGGATCAGGGCGATACCGCCCGCCAGCTCTGCGAAGATCGTGAAGTAGGCGAGCACGCCGGGCAGGCCGAGGCCTTCGAAGAAGGCGACGGTGCCGGGGATGGTAAAGGCGCTCACCTTCATCCAGCCATGGGCGAGGAACAGGACGCCGGTCGAGATGCGAAGGGCGGCGGCGGCGTAGTCGGTATGGGTCTGCGTGGTCATGTCAGATGCTCCGTGGGGTTGGGGATGTCAGGAAAACTGCCAGCGCGGCGCGATCCCGGTGCCGTGACCGAAGACGTAGCCGAACTGGATGTTGAGGAAGCCGATGGGCTCGAGGTAGCGGGCGTTGGCGAGCGGGCCGGCATCGACCGGCTCGAGGCCGATCTCGGCGGCCAGCGCCTTGACCGTCTCGCGCGCGGCCTCGTCATCGCCAGCGACGAAGGTCTGGATGGGCTGGCCATTGACCTTGAGGCCCGTGCCGTAGTGCTGGGCGAAGACCGTGTTGAACGCCTTCACCACCGTCGCGCCGGACAGCCTGGAGGCGATCTCTTCGGCCGCCGAGGTCTTGTGCCCGACTTGAAGGCCGGAGAAGTCCTCGGTCACCGGGTTCGAGACGTCGATGACGGTCTTGCCGCTGAAGTCGGCCTTGCCGGCAAGATCCGCGATGGCCCCGTAGGGCGTGGCGACGACTACCACCTCCGCCTTGGCGACGGCGGTAGAGAGATCGTCGTTGCGGCCGATGGTTGTCACCTCGTGGCCGGCCTCGCCCAGAATCCGCGAGAGCCCTGAGCCGACATTTCCGTTGCCGATAACTGCGATACGCATGGCATTCTCCTTCGCTTTGCCGCCCTGCGGCGGCCTGTTGATCACTAAAGCGAAAGTAAGGCTTTCCCATATTCCATAAAATGACGATTTTATGGAATGACTATCGCGAATTTATTCTCAAAAGGGCGCTCATGGATATTGTCGACGAACTCAAGGCTTTCGTGGCCACCGCACGGACCGGCTCCTTCACCGCAGGGGCCGAGCAACTGGGGGTCTCGAACCGCCTGACCTCGAAATACGTGGCCGAACTGGAGGCGCGCCTCGGCGCGCGGCTGCTCCAGAGAACGACCCGGAAGGTGGGGCTGACGCCGGCCGGCGAGGATCTCCTCGCGCGGGCGCCAGCCGTCCTCGATGAGCTCGATGCTCTGCTGGGGTCTGTGTCAGAGGGGTCGCGCGGCCTGAGCGGGATCATCCGGGTCTCGGCGCCTGTGACCTTCGGCGAAGTCTACGTGGCCGGCATGTTGGCCCGGTTCGCCGAAGCGCACCCGGATCTGACTTTCGACCTCAGGTTGGACGATCGCTACGTCGACTTGGCCGCCGACGGCATCGATCTGGCGTTCCGGATGGGTGTGTCGGAGACGCTGTCACTCAAGACGCGCAAGCTCGGCACGTTTCACAGCTCACTGGTTGCGCATCCAGACTACGTGAATGAGCACGGGGCACCGAGAACACCGGATGATCTCTCTCAGCACGCCTGCATTGTCGATACCAACCGGCGCCAACCGCATCGGTGGACGTTTAGCAAAGACGGCACCGCGATCGTCGCCCAAGTGCGGGGCCGGTTCCATGTCAACTCGGCCCGGGCGGCAATCGAGTTGGCCTCGGCCGGCATGGGGATCGCCTATGCGCCGCGGTTCGCGACCGCCGACATGCTGGACACTGGCCGCCTCGTTCCATTGCTCGAGGATTTCGACATGGATGGGGGACCGGTTACCGTCGTTTATCTCGAAGGTCGGACCTTACCTCGAAAGATACGAACCCTCATCGACTTCGCTGCTGAGGATGTTCACGCCATGTCTTGACGAGCCATGAGAGGCAATCCTGGTCGGGTCAACAGCACCGGCATGAATGGCACCTTCGGGTAAGTTGCGACGCAGCGAAAACCTCCCTGACGAAGGTCTGGTCTGGGCCGTTCGCGACGGTGCGTCAGAATCGGCGGTTTGCAGACATTCGCCGCCGGCGCGAGGGCAACTGCTGTTTATTTTGGGAGCGGACATTCAGCCGAGTATCCCGGCAGGCATTCGCCAGATCGGCACGATGGGCGGAAATTGGACTATCATTGTAATGATCGCGAGAAGCAGAGAAATGTACGATGACTATTCAAAAGACGGCGATTCACTCCGGTCCCAGCGCAGATTTCTGCATCATTTCATACCACTGAGCCGCGAAATTGTCCTCCAGTCGGACCGACGGGCAGATCGAACAGGCATCAGTTTCAGAGCGCGCCTCGGTGAGTTCGAGAATTGCATGTTTCCAAGCGGATACGGAGCCGTTGCGGACAGCCAGTGCCCCGTTTGGGACATGGTCCATCAATCCATCCACTGGGTTCACCAAAAGACGACGACTCGCTGCCAGTGCTTCGATGGCAACAAGCCCATAGGCTTCCCAGACGGACGGCATAGCGACGGCGTCTACCTTAGCCATCGCCGCAACGGGATCATTTGTAAAACCCTTGAAGTGAATGCGGGCGTCGTCTCCGGCCAGAGCGCGGAGCGGCGCCTCCTCTGCGCCTTCGCCGTAGATGTAGAGACTGATGTCCGACCGGTCCGTCATCCGAAAAGCCCGAACCAACGTGTCGAATCCTTTCTGCTTATCCAGTCGTCCGATCGCCCCGAATACACGTACTGGGGTTGCTGGCGGCGCGATAGCGCGGAAGGCAGTCAGGTCGACGCACGACTGTATGACCGTCAGCGCAGACTTTCGCACGGCACCGCTGCGCTGGAGCCAGACACCTTGAGCATGGCTGACCGCGACAACACGATCAAAGACGAGGTAGGCGATGCGCAGAAGCAGTGCAAAGCGGCGCCTGTGGGTAACGTTGGCCGCGACGAATCCTTCAGTGTAGCTGTGTTCGACATGGATAAGCTTGGCGCGTGGATGGCGGGTGCGCAGGCTCAGGAGCGAGGGCAGGGCGCGCCAGCTGAGAGCAAGATGCGAGACGATCAAGTCTGCCGTTATCCGCTTTGAAAGCAGCGCGCTGCGGTCAATGACCTCAAGACTGTGCGTCGCATCACGCGACAGTTCAGGCGCGGTCATTAGATGATCGAGCACGCGCATCACCCCACCTGCGGTGGTGTCGTCAACCAGATGAACTACGCGGAGGCGGGCCATCAGACCGCCTCCGCGCGGCGCAAACGGGCGGAGACCTGCATGATCCGGTGCAGCAACTGCCTGCCAAAAACGGACAGCACGGCCGCAGCGGCAAGGGTCACGAAGGATTTGACGGGCTCTTCGATCAACGGCAGACGCGATTGCGAAACCCACGCCCGCGACAGGGACGCGGCGCGCGATGAGTCGAGATCGCTTATGGCGCGCCGCGCGAGGTAGCGCAGCTGATAAGCCCGCGCGACCGGCGTATTCACCTCGAAGAATGCCGGATTGAGCGGGGTCAGTTTTTCGACCATCCGCTCCCATGCGGCCAGCTGGCGGTCTGTGGCAGCGGACAAGCCGCCCGTCGCAATGCGGTAGTGCGTCCACAGACCGGGAATGCCCTCGAATTTCCAGTCAGTGCTCAGCGCGATCCGCAGCCAGCATTCGATGTCCTCGGACTGGCGGAAGGTTTCGTCGAAATACCAGTCGCGCGAAGGCTCGTGACGGGGGCGATAGGCGATATCCTCCAGTACGGCGCGGCGCAGGACCGGGGCGGAGCCGTTACCGATGGGGTTGCGCTTGAAAATGGTGGTGGCATCGACCTGCGCAAGTCGGGGGCGTTGCGCCTGCCCGGTCAACACGCCTGCGTCGTTCATCAGGGCAGAGCCGCAATAGCTAATGCCTACCTGCGGGTTTGCCTCCAGATGCGCGATATGCAGTGCCAGCTTTTCGGGCCGCCACAGATCATCGGAATCGCAGAGCCCGATCACGTCACCGCGCGCTGCGGCGATCCCGGTGTTGCGTGCGCCGGCGAGACCCCGGTTGGACTGGCGGATAACACGCACGCGGCGGTCACGGGCAAACCGGGCCGCGATGCGCGGGGTGTCATCGGTCGAACCGTCATCGACGATGATCACCTCATAGGACGCGTGGGTTTGTTGCAGCAAGGATGTCAATGTTTCGGCGAGGGTGGCGGAGACGTTGAAGGCGGGGACGACGATGGAAGCGAAGGTCATTGGCAAGCTCTTTCGGATTCAGGAAAATATCGATTGGCGAAGGGTGCGGGGCAGCAACAGGGCCGCGAATGCGCCGAAAAGGGTTGGCACGCCCCGGCGAACCGGGAGCAGAAAGCCAGAAGGGCTGCGGCTGATCCCTGATAGAGCAAGACGCAACGGTACGGTGCGGCTTTCCGCTGTGCGCAAAGCCCGGCGCGCCAAATACCGGTGATGGATGGCATGGCTCCGGCCCGAGGGACGCACACCGAAGGTCGCAGCTGTTTCTATCGCGCGGACGCGTCCGGCCTGCATGGCGCTAAGGTTGGTAGAGAGGCCGCCCGGGCTCGTGCGATACCAAGTCTGAAGCATATCGACACCGACAACGCGTGCGCCCTGCCCGACCAGCCGGATCAGCCAGTCGAGATCTTCGTTGTGCACCATTGCCGGATTGAAACCGCCCGACCGCTCGAACACGCCGCGCCGCACAGTGATGTTGGACATGGTGCAGACTGGGTTCTCGCCCAACAGCATATCGATACTCAGATCGCCTGCCGGAACGGTCGAGAGAACGTTGGTGTCGCCCAGTTCTTGCTGGAAAAAGCCGATCTTGCCAAAAGCTGCATCAATGCTGCGGTCGCTGAAGATGTCATACAGGTGCCTCAGCTTGCCGGGCACGAAAAGGTCGTCCGCATCGCAAAACGCCAGCAGATCGCCTGACGCGCAAGACATTGCGCCAAGGTTCCGCGCGTCGCTGGGGCCTTTGCCCGTATTGCAGACAAGCCGGATGCGCGGATCGTTCAGGGCGGCATTGCGGATCAGGAACGGGGTGGCATCGGTCGACCCGTCGTCAACGCAGATTGCCTCCCAGTCGTTAAAGCTTTGCGCTGACAGGCTGGCGAGCGTGTTGGTGATCGTCGCTCCGGCGTTGAAACAGGGTAGAATGATGGAGAAAAGAGGCATCGGGTCAGGCCTTTGCGTAAGTGCGGCCAAAGGCCATAAAAAGAGCGGGGAGGGACGCGCCGACCATGACGAGGGTTGCGACGATGGCGTATCCTGTCGCGACCGTCGTGAGGCCAAAGGGGGCGAGCAGCGCGGTATTGAGCATCACGGCAACGGTCATGCCCGCAGTAACCCAGAATTCGCTGTGGGCGCGACCGGTTGCCCGAAGCCAGCCTGCGGAGGCTGACCACAGCGTCGTCGGGATCGCGACCAGGCAGAGGGTCGACACGATCTGGTCCAGCCCGTCCCACCCAGGCCCGAACAGCACCGGCACGTAATAGGGGGCAAGGATGGCCTGCGCTACCACGGCAGGTGTGATCAGGCCCATGGCGAGAAGAATGCTCTGGCGCAGGGCGAGGGATTTGTCGGTGCTCGCACAGAGATGCGGGAATAGGACGGTCGAGAAGGCGAAGGAGAAGGAATTGGCAAGGCTGAGGCCGGCGTTGAAGGCCATGAAGTAAAGGCCAAGTGCCTCGGCCCCCATCAGCGTGCCTACGATCAGCTTGTCGGCCTGAAGCCGCAGCGCCTTGACCAGCTCGACACCCAGCACCGCCCAGCCAAAGCTAAGGAATGGACGCAAGGGTGCAAACCCTTGGCTCAGATCGCGTGTCCATGGATGCAGACGGCGCATCGCCAGCAGCCAGAAGGGAGCTGTCAGCAGGCGCGGCAGGATCAGCGCCAACGCCGATGGCCACAGCAGCGCCAAGGCTGCAGACAGAATGTTGGCGCCCACGATCTGCGCGCCTGAGATAGCGGCGGTCTGGCGCAATTTGCCCGCCCGCATGGCAAGCGCGGTCTGCACAAGGCCTGCTGGCATAAAAAGATACTCCCCCGCCAGCAACAGGATCAGCATCAGCAACTCGACACTTGCGCCAGTGGCGTAAAGGGCCAGTCCAATGGTGGATTGCGCAACAAAAAGCCCAACGCACCAGACCCAGAAGATGCGGTGCGCAGTGGCGCAGGTTTGCGGCAATTCGTCATCGGACGCCGCGATAATCCGCTGACCGACGCCGTTCTCGGTCAATGCTTTAAGAATGTCGGCCGCTGCCAACGCCGCCGCTGCCACGCCGATCTGAGTGAGATCCAGGGAGTGGGCGACCGCTACGACCACCAGCAACCGTGACGCCTTGGCCGCCACTTCGGACGCGCCGTACGCAAAAAGGTTCTGGGCGATGCGTGGTAGCTTGATGATGGGTGTCATGGTTTCGGATCCAGTCAAATCTGTTGACCCCTTTGTATGCTCGCCGTGGTATCCATGTCCCGGACGCCACTGGACACATTGATGGCGCAACCGAACTGCATCATATCCAAATGGATAGGTCTGGCGATGCCTTCACCCTCTCGACCGCGAAAGGTAAAGCACGTTACACTGTTTCATTAGCAGGTTGGAGTGCAGGCAAAGATGTCTCAGACCCTCAAATTTGGATCGATGTTTCTCGCTGTGTTTGCCTTGGGCAATTGCACAGGTTTCGACACGCCCGACAACATCGAGCCGATTGCCGCCGGTGACGGCTATCAGGCCCAATACCGCGCACCGGATGTGGATCGGAAGGATGCGCAGTTTCTGCGCTCAGCAAGAATCAATGCCAGCAAATGCCGCCCCGCACTGGGCGGGCCGACCGGCAAGGGATCTGGCATCGCCTCCGTAGCCCTGCGCGGCGAGCGCCTGACGCGCAATGATTTGATTGATGTCCGGATCGCCGATGACGATACGTTTAGTGGCGACTATGTTGTGTCGCGCGACGGCACGATCAAGTTGCCATTCTTGCAACCGATCTTTGCGCAAGGGCAATCGACAGATGAGGTCGAGAGCGCCATCGCAGCACAGCTGATCGCCGGGGACTTCTTTGCTACCCGTCCGCGGATATCCGTGCGCGTGGCAGATTTCGCCTCCGTGACCGTTGGCGTTTCAGGAGCGGTGTTCGAGCCGCGCAGCGTCGAGATCGGCGGCGTGCCCGGCGATCAGGTGGACAGCCGCCGCCAGAGCGCGCTTGGCGCATCGAGCGAAGGGCGGAACCTGTCGGTTGCCCTGCGCGCTGCGGGCGGTGTGCGGCCAGACGCCGACATCTCTGCCGTCGAGGTACGTCGGGGCGGAGCGCGTTATGTGCTCGACATGCGGGGTGTGTTCGAGGGACATAATGCTGTCGATATCATGCTTTTGACTGGCGATAACATATCGGTTCCAAGCCGGGGATGCTTTCAGGAAGACCTTATGCGACCCAGCCCGATCAGCCCGCCGGGTGTTTCGCTGTTTTTGTCGAACCTGACTCAGCCAGCCGCGGGCAACGCTGTATCTGCTGTGGGCCGCGACGTACGTGAAGTTCCCTACGGCACGCGGTATATGCAGGCCGTGATCGACACCAATTGCGTCGGCGGCGCACGCGCAACCAGCGCCGATCGGTCCGCCGTTCTGTTTTCACGCAACCCCACCACCGACGTCTCCGTGGTAATTGAGCGCGATATAGAGGATATGCTGCGGCGCGCAGACAGGGATGATTACGACCCATTCCTGCTGCCGGGGGACTCCATCGCTTGCTATGACAGCACCATCACCAATATCGGCGAGGTCGGTCGGTTGATCGGGCTCGTAGGTCTGGCGGCTCTGTAAGCTTTCCGGTTTCAGTGCGGGGATGTGGCCTGGGCCGCCCGCATTTGCGGCCGACTGGCGGCCCAGATAACGGGAAGCGCATCGATCGCTTTTGCCAATGCCTCGGCATCGTCCGATTTGGCTGCTTCCTCCACCTTTATCAGACCCGCCCGCAGGTCGGTCGCCCCAAGGGTGGCGGCACTGCCTGCGATCCGGTGCGCGCGCGCTGCAATGTCGGCTGGCGTGGGGCTTGGATGGTCCTGTAGAAAGGCGAGCGTCGCATCAACTTCGTCCCTAAATCTGTCCAGAAGCGCCTCCAACGCGTCGTTGCCGATGGTCGATCTTAGTTCGTCGAGATATGCCGACGCGACGGGGTTCGTGTGCTCTGTTCCTGGGGTGACGGTTTTGTCCAGTACGCCGGCGTAATTGGCAATTACCTGAAGCAACCCGTCCCGCGTAAGGGGTTTGGTCAGGATGTCGTTCATCCCATCCAACAAGAAGGCCTCCTGTTCCTCTGCCATGGCATTTGCGGTTAATGCCACGATCGACGTCTGCGCGTTTGCACCGTTTCCGGACCGTATCTCGCGCGCGGCCTGACGTCCGTCCATGACAGGCATGCTGATATCCATCAGGATCAGGTCGAACGGCTCTGACCCTGCGACCTCAATGGCGTTTTCACCGTTTACCGCCTCGGTTACGCTATGCCCGGCGGCTAACAGCATCTCACGGGCGACAACACGGTTGATCTCGTTGTCCTCGACCAAAAGGATCCGCCTGGGATCTGCGGATGCGATCAGCTTGTTGCTGTAGGCATCTCTTTTTGGAGGTTCAATCTGTTCGACTGGGAACCGAATGCAAAATGTGCTGCCTTCTCCTGGTATGCTCTCGACTTCGATCTCCCCGCCCAGAGCCTTTACAAAGCGCCGCGCAATTCCCAGCCCAAGCCCGGTGCCCCCAACGTCACGGTCATAAGAGCTATCGCCAGTCATGAAGTCGTCAAAAACCTGTTTCTGAAGTTCGTCGTCCATGCCGATGCCGGTATCGGTGACGTTGATCTTCAACTGGGGCGCCTCACTGTCATGGTCCAGAACCACTGCTTCGATCGTAATGCGACCGTCTTTTGTGAATTTCACCGAATTTCCGATGACGTTCATCAAAATATGCTGGATGCGGTCGCGATCCGCGCAGATCCAGTCGGCCGAAGGCCCAGTCCAACCCCATTCCAACGTTGTGTTATTGGCCGCCGCTGCACCGCTTTGATTGTCCACGATATCCTGCAACAGCGTGCTAAGGTTCATCGCGACGGGACGCAGCCGCAGCTTGCCCGCGTCGTATTTCGTGATATCGAGCACATCCGAAATGTGGCTCATCAAGAGTTTCCCGGATGTTTCCATATTCTTGATGGATCGCATCTGCTTTGCGCTCAAACGGGTGTCGCGCAACAAGGCCAGATTTCCCAGAAGGCCATTCAGGGGCGTTCGGATCTCGTGGCTCATGGTCGCGAGGAAGTCTGTCTTGGCCTTTTCACCGGCCAACGCGCGGTCTCGCGCTGCGACCAGTTCAGCCTCAGCCTTGACGCGGTGAGAGATGTCGCGAAGGAAGGCGATGAAGATTTCACCTTCATCGGTTTCTGCGGACTGGATGGCGAACTCCACCGGGAAGATCTCGCCATTCGAGCGCTTGGCCTCCAGCTTGATGCGGCCTTTGCCGACAACTCTCTTTTCACCGCTCGCGCGCATTCGCGCCATACCTGCCGCGTGGCCCTCCCGGTGATGATCGGGGACTATCATCTCGTCAAGATCCGCACCTATGGCCTCTTGCGCAGAATATCCGAATATCTGTTCGGCCGCAGCATTGAAATCAAGGATGCGGCCATCGGCATCGCTCACGACCACGGCGTCGAGCGCCGTGCCTGTCACGATTTTCATACGCTCGCTGGCCTGTACAACTTCGGCGCGGCGTCGCACGTTTTGCGCATTCAGGTATCCGAGATAAAGCGCGAGGAGCAGCAGCGTCACCAGCAATGCCGTAACGGCTCCAGCAAGCTTCGTCAGGGTCACGGCGACGTTGTTGCGGCGAAGGTCGGAATCCTCGGCGAAGTAATTGAGTCCCGAATTGGCCAGCATTCTCACAGTTGGCCGGATATCCCGGGCCAGATCGCGCAACTCGGGCAGTTGGGCAATTAGCGCCGCGTCAGGCGCATCGATACTGTCCAAGCTGCGGATCAGAAAGGTTTCAACGATTTTCAGGCTGCGGGAGAAATCCTGCAGCTCACGCAGTTCGCTGTATGTCGACGCCTGCCTTAGGGTGGCGATACGGCTGTAGAAGATATCGAACTCACGCCGCAGTGCTTTAAGATCCGGCACGGCAGCGCCCGCTGCCTCACCAAGCAGCATTTCATATTCGAGAAACTCAACCTCCGCCTGCGACAGTGTCCATTGCACGTTGTCCGAACGGGCTGAGTTCAGCAGGCGTAGGTCGCGTGCAACGGTGAGCGACGTGTAGACGATCGCCGCCAGCCCGATCAGGCCCAGCAGCGACATGATGAACACCCTAAGGCGTACCGGCGGTTTTCTCAGGTTGTGCATTAGAGCCCGTTCAAATGGAAATATGCCAGCGCGGCTGACATCTGGTCCTGCAACCTCTACTCGACCACCTTGATGCGGTCGAGTTGCCAGATGCTGCGCGAATAGACTACCTCGGTGCGGTAATCAGCATTGCTATCGTACGGATAGATAATCCACAGCGGCCCCTTGTCGCGAACCGACATAATGTCGCCGTCCATCCGGTAAGCGACGATGGGCCCACCTTCGACGGCATCGGTCAGCGGAATTTCGACGGCATAGTCGTTGATCGCAGTTGCGCGCAGCCTGTCTCCCTCAAGACCCAGCCAGTCCGCCAGCACCGCCAGCGACACGCCGATAAAACTGTGCTCGCCCTCGGTCCAAATCGTTGATGTCTCGAAAGTCGTGGCATCCAGCGCCTCGAGCATCTCAAGGTCGAATTGCGCTGTGCCGTTGACATTCGTCGTCTCCAGCGGGCCGGAAACCGTGAGAATCACATCGCCTTCCGGTACGGATAGGTCTTTGGCCGAAACGGGCAGAGCGACGATGACGGCAAAGGCGAGCACGGGGAGCAAGGCGCGAAACATGTTAACATCCTTTCATGAGTTGACTTGGTATCGCACGTAACCCCTTTTGACACATCGGGTCAGACGGATAGATACCTATCCTTTCGGATAGGAGCGGCATTCAGGCGGCGCGTCGCTGGGGTGAGCTAAGTGTTTCGATGTAACCTTCCAGTCCGTGCCGCAGCTCGGGCCGGTCCGACGCAAAGGCCAACGTGGCCTGAACAAACCCAAGTACCGACCCGCAGTCGAACCGCTCCCCTTCGAAGCGGTATCCGGTCACACCGATGTTCTGAACGTCCGCGTTGATCGCATCTGTAAGCTGCAATTCTCCGCCTGCGCCTGGGCCAAGATCATCCAGCCGTGCAAAAATCGATGGCTCCAGAATATATCGGCCGACGACGGCACTGGTGGAGGGGGCAAGTTCGGGCCGGGGCTTTTCGACCAACCCCCTTACGCGCTTGAGCCTGCCACTCTCTTGTGCCACGTTGAGGATGCCGTAGGACTCCGTTTCCTGTCGCGGCACATCCATCGTCGCGACCATGTGACCCCGGGTCGTGCGGTGGGCCGCGACCATCTGAGCCAGCGCCCCTTGCGGTCCGCGAATCACGTCGTCGGGAAGCAGCACGGCAAAGGGTTCATCGCCCACCAAGCGCCGTGCCAGTCCCACGGCATGTCCCAAACCAAGCGGCGCTTTCTGACGCACGAAGGCCAAGGCACCTTCCGCCATCCGCGTGCTCTCAAGCGCGTCAAGCGCGTCGGTCTTGCCCTTTTCAATCAGGCGCTGTTCAAGCGTGGCGGCGGTATCGAAATAATCTTCGAGTGCGCCCTTGCCGGCGGCGGTGACAAAAATGAATTCTTCGATCCCTGCTGCGCGGGCTTCGTCCACCGCATACTGGATCAGGGGGCGATCGACTAACGGAAGCATTTCTTTCGGAATTGACTTCGTAGCGGGCAAAAACCGGGTGCCCATGCCAGCGACGGGAAAAACTGCTTTGCGAATATTAGACATGTTTTTAGTCCTTTGTGTGTGTGAGAGAGATCAGTAGGCACCGCGTCCGGAGGCGACCGCACCAAAGGTTCTGAGGATCAGCACGAGATCGAGCAGCACCGTTCGTGAAGAGGCGTAAGACAGGTCCATCTCGACCATCTGGTCGAAGCCGATGGTGGCGCGTCCCGACACCTGCCAGACGCCAGTAATACCCGGTTTCACGGCCAGTCGACCCAAGGCGCGCGTTGGGTATGCTTCGACCTCACAGGGCAGCGCCGGGCGCGGACCAACGATGGCCATCTCGCCACGCACCACATTGATAATCTGAGGCAACTCATCGATGGAGAAACGGCGAATGATGCGGCCGATGCGGGTAACGCGTGGATCGGTGCGGGATTTGAAGCAGACGCCTTCCCGGTCCGACGATACAAGCATTTCGGCGCGCCGCGATTCGGCATCGGTGCTCATGGAACGGAACTTGTAGATCGTGAATGGCGTGCTGTTACGCCCCACGCGAGTCTGTTTGAAGAAGACCGGTCCGCGGCTGTCGGCCTTGATCGCGACAGCTGTCAGCGCCAGCAGCGGCGACAGCAGTAAAAGTGCGCTGACCGAAACGGTAATATCCAGAAACCGACGCTGCACATCCGCCACCGGGGTGCGGCTGGCAATCCGGATGCCGGCGTGGGCAAGAAATGCCACATTGCCAGCCAGATAGCGATTGGCCAGACGGCGCGGCTCTTGCGCCAGACGCCAGACCCATTCCATTTTCGCGCGGCGCACCAGCTTTGGCGCGCGCACCACCGTACCGGCCAGGAAATCGAACAGCGCCCCGACCGCCAGGGTCAGCGGCGCGTTCAGGCGGTGGGCGTATCTGTAAAGCCACAACTCCTGCATCGGAACGCCCAACGCGACCAGCACGATGTCGGCGCCGCTATCGTTGATGTCGGCGATCACCTTCTCGGTATCAGCGGCATCACCATAGCCGTTGGAGGTTCCCGCGATCCGCAGATCCGGAATGGTGTGGATCAAACTGGCTGCCGCTGCATCAGCCGTGCCGGGCGTGCCGCCGAACAGGTAGACCGATTTGCCCATGCGCGCCGCCTTCTCCAGAAGTGCGGGCACAAGGTCGGTGCCGTTGAGGTTCGCGGTCAGTTTCTGACCAGACATTTTTGCCGCCAGTTCGACTCCGATGCCATCGGGCAGCAGGACGTCTGCCCGTGCAACGGCCTTCGCATAGTCCACGTTGCGGCGGCGCATGTTGCAGCAATGCGCGTTCATGAAGAACGCCTGCCGACGGCCCGGCGACAGCAGGTGCATGATCGCCTGAGCGGTGGTCGCATCAACCAGATCGAGGTCGAGTGCGGTCAGATGTGTCGTGGGCAAGATGGCCGGTGCAACGGGTTCGCAAAAGTCGAAGTCGGGGGTGACAGCAGCGTGCATCATTGGTGTAAGTCCTTGAGGTTGCAGAAGTTGCTCTCAGACTGACGACAATCGGTTCACCGCTCAACGGAGCGGATGGCGAGGTTATAGGGACTTTGGTTAATCAAATGTTCCAGGCGGTTAACCAACCTATCCAAACGGTGAGTAGACTGTCCGAACGCGCCGGTTGCATGCCTTGGTCGGGCCTGAATTTTGTCGTGCATCAGACACGTTCAAGGGTTAGTTGTATTGCACACAAAGGAGATTGTAATGCGCGTATTGATCGCAGATGACCACGACTTGCTGCGCGACACGCTCGTTCTTTTCTTGCAGGCACAGGGCGACATCATAGCCAGCACTGCCGCCGACCTGAACGGTGCATGTAAACTGGTCGAGACGGAAGAGCTGTTTGATCTGATCCTGCTTGACCTCAACATGCCGGGGATGAACGGCCTTGAGGGTCTCAAGAAGGTGATCGCTATGGGCGGCGGGCAGAGGGTTGCATTGCTGTCCGGTGAGGCGACGCGGGAGATAGCCGAGCAAGCTCTCGAGGCAGGCGCGGCGGGCTTTGTTCCCAAAACGCTTCCGGCGAAGTCCATGATTAACGCGGTCAAGTTCATGGCCATGGGAGAGCAATACGCGCCCATCGACTTCATGACTGCCGTCGACGAAACCACATCCCACCCTTTAGCCGACAAGCTGACCCCGCGCGAGTTGCAGGTGCTCAAGGGACTGACAGAGGGCAAGTCCAATAAAGAGATCGCGCGCGATCTCGACATCACCGAACCAACGATCAAGCTGCACATGAAGACGCTTTATCGCAAGGTAGGTGCCGCCAACCGTACACAGGCAGCGCTGATCGCGCGAGAGGCAGGCCTGTTCTGATCTATCCGTTCGGATAGGTGCAAAACGCCAATGCACCACTCTGCTCCCCATGCGCGCGCAAGCCACCAGAAGGGCGCCACAGTAAGGTGACGGGCAAAGGAGATGCCCGATGACTCTGCAAGAGACTTTCCAGAATAGCCCTGCCGCACGCTCGCGCGGACGCCGCCTGTCGTTCCGCCGCATTCTGATGGGCGGACGGATCGGGGATCTTGGCCGCTTCCCGCGCTACCTGGCCTTCGCGTTGATCGGCGGCACGCTGATCTGGGCACCGATCACCGGCTATCTTCGCACGGCCCCCCTATCGTTCAAGTCCGGCACATCTTTGATCCTGCCCGGGTCTGGTGCCTCGGCGTCGATGAACCTAAACGGGATCGGGCAAGCATCATCCTATGCAAACTCCGCCTTCTCCAGCAATTCCGTCAGCCCGACAGAAACCTATAAGCGGTTGATCGGCGCGGATCGCATTCTCGAGGCGGCAGCGCGGTCGATGGGCCTGAGCCGTGCAGAATTCGGCAAACCCCGGATTGATCTTGTCGACCAGACCAGCCTGATCCACCTCGAGATCACGGGCGGTACAGCCGAGGACGCACAGGCCCGCGGCGACGCGCTGCTGGGGGCCTTCTTTGCCGAACTCGATGCGCTGCGCACCGATGAACAGGCGACCCGCGAGGACAGCGGGCTGGCCGCAATTGCCGATTATCGCAATTCCGTTGCCGCGACGCGAGCCGATATCGCAACGTTGCAGCAAGAGACGGGATTAATCTCGGCCGATCAATATGATGCAATCGTCGATGCGACCCGGTTGCTGGATGCCCGAGTTCAGGATCTTGCCGCAACCCTTGAGGAAAAGGCGCAGAGTGTAAACGCATTGCAGGCGAGCCTCGGCATTCCCGCAGGTGCCGCTGCCGCGACGCTCAAGCTGTTCGCTGACGCGGAATACATCGCCCTTATGGATGAGGTGGCTGTTCACGCGGCTGACCTTGCAAAAGCGCGCGCGCAATTCGGTGGGGGTCACCCCAAGGTGCAATCCGCCCGGTCAGCGCATGCCGCCGCCAGTGCCGCTGCCCTCAGGCAGGCAGGTGCGGTAACTGGTCTGGACGGTAGACAGCTCGAAACACTTGATCTTGCGCCGGCCGGTGCGCGGGCGGAACTTCTTGCACAGCTCGTTCGGATGGACGCCGAACGCATCGGCGCGACCCAAGAGCACGCGACGCTTGCGGCCCGGCTGGCGACTGAAAAGGCAAGGCAGCAGAACCTTGCCGCCGCAGCTGCCCGTTTGCAGGACCTGCAACGGGATTTCTCAGTGGCGGAGGCGGTCTTTGCTACGGCCATTGCCCGGACACAGTCGACGAAAGCCGATGTCTATGCCTCCTATCCGCTGGTGCAGGTGCTGGAGAATCCCTCGCTGCCCGACAGGCCGTCGTCCCCCAACCGCAAGCTGGCCATAGCTGCGGGTGGTGCGGCGACGATGATGCAGCTGTTCGGTATGCTTCTGGGTTGGATGCGCTCTGCCGTCATTGGACGACTTATAAACGCCAAGAAGGTCGCCGCATGACCCCGCAAAACCCGGCCGAGCGTATGGTCTACAAAGCGATGGTGCTCACATGGCCGTTCTACGCGGTCGGCGCGCTTTATGTGGTTGGCCCGGTATTGGCTTGGATCTTGGGCGGTTTGGCGGTGCTGGTCTTGTACCTTGGTCCCGCGATCCGGCAAGATCTGCGCGCGACCGGTCCTGTGCCAGGTCTTATCTGGCTCTGGATGTTGGGTATGTGCATCATGCTGGTCGCGCTCTGGGTCGGTCACTTCGATTGGGGATTGGGTCTCAAGCAGACTATCAAGTCGTCGATCGGCTGGGCCAAAGGCTGGGCACTGCTGGCACTGTTCCCGTTGGTGGGTGCAGTGCTGCCGATACGCCGGGGCATTCTGATCCGCGGGCAGTGTGTCATCGGGGCCTGGACCCTCGCCTTGGCTCCGCTGTTGCTTGTTGCGCCTTACATCGGACTGCCCGAGAAGATCTTCACTTCTCCGCTTAAGGCAATCGGCGGACCGGGGCCGGAATATTTTAGCGTGTTTCTATTTACCTTCGACCCAGCAAGCTGGACGCCCCGGTGGCAATTTTATGCGCCTTGGTCTCCATTTGCCGCCTTGTTGGGGGTGGTAATGGTGCTTTTCGCGCTGGAGGAAACAAGCCGCAAGTGGATGCTCGCAGGTGTCGGCGCGGGTGTTCTGATGATACTGGCATCAAAATCCCGCATGGGATTGGTCGGTCTGGTGGCCTGCACGATCGCGCCACGGATGATGCCGCTGATCCTGCGCAGTGGTGCGTGGTACGTCACTGCCGCGCTGACTGCATCACTGGCTGTGCTGGGGACTGCGCTGATTACGCTGGCGCAAGATGCCGTATCGACATTCAAGGGCGCGCGCGCCGACAGCACGCGTGTCCGTGAGACACTGCAACGCATCGCGAGCGAGCGCTGGCAAAATGAAGCGGTCTGGTTCGGACATGGGACGGTCCATCCCGGGTCACATGCGGTGGAGTACATGCCCATAGGATCGCATCACACGTGGTTCGGTCTGTTGTTCGTAAAGGGCGTGGTGGGGTTCTTGGCTCTTCTGCTCCCCTTGGCACTGCATACGTTGACAGTAATGGCAGATGCCGCGCGGCATCCTCGGGGGCGCTTGCCCATGGGCATCCTGATGACCATCATCCTGCTCTCTTTCGGCGAGAATCTGGAGATTGAGGCCTATATGCTGTGGCCAGGCTTGGTATTGCTCGGTGTTCATTTGCGTGAGATGGCGTCGGAAAACGTGCATCGCGTGGAGACACAAGCGGAAACGCTCCCTGACCCCAGGAGCGGGGACATATTGACCTGAGCTTGTAGGAGACTCCCGCAATGGAAGCGGTTGCAAAACTTTCGAATGAGATGAAGCGCACCTGACGGTAGTACGGATACCGCAGCAGCACTCGCGTTCCTCATCAAGTTTCACATGTGCTGGCGAACTGTCGGCAGACGCCATGTGCCGCACTTTGTAAGGCAAAGTCGGCTTGGCACGTGATGCCGCTGCGAATGGCCGGTCTGGTGACGCTGCATTGCAGCGGCCATTACTGAAGCGAAGGTCGGCTTCGGGCCGGTTTTGCTTAACGTAGGATTTAGCACTGAGCCGGAGCGGACCCCTTGATCAGGAGAGCTGGCGCACAACCACCCGACCGGTTCGGGGCACTTCGATCTTGAAGTGTTTCGCCTGCGTCACATTCCGGATAAGGGGTGGGCGAAAGCAGACCCAGTTTTCATGTCCGGGGTGACGCACGCTTTCATATCGGATGCCGGCACGCGTGCCTTCATCCCGGACGCGTCGTCCGAAAGCCTGCGCTACAGGGAAACTCGCATCTTCGGGATCATGATATTTCGGATGNGCTCCGAAAATNTCGACATAGTCNCCATCAAGNTCNGCNTTATATTGGCGATACGTCTCGGATTTNTGCGTCAAGGNGCTCAGCGCGATNTCCTTGCGCAGCCCATTGGCAACCTCCAGCAGCGCNGTNTTGNGNTGGGTNGAGCCATACCANGCNCCGAGGCTCGNATCNGAAAACCGCAGACCGCCGGGNGANCCGTGCAGAAACGCCGCCATGACGACNCTGGCATTNGGGACGCCATACACCCATTCCGCGCGNGGNAGGCGCGCGAGCCGNGGNCTTACGAGGCGGTCGTTTGTCCAGCCTTCCAGNTCCATGACGNCCTCAAGNTCGTCGGNNGTGGNNACCGCGNCAAAGGCNGGGATCGGNGGAAACCGTGAGNGNATAAGGCGTNTTGTGCCCNCNGGTGCGGANGANNTCGCGTANTCTGNNATCTTCATGCAAAGACAAGATCGTCTTCGGTGACCGCCTCAAAGCTGCCATCCGGCGCCCCAAGCCCCATATTGCCGCCGCGCCAGGCGTCAAGATACCGGCGCACTGACATGAGGCCGTCGTGCCCGCCTTCCAGCATATAGGCCATAGGCGAAGCGCCGGCGAAGATCGTGCCCTGGTGAGGGCCGTTCAGCCAGACTAACGCCTGATTTTCATCTTCAAACAGAATGGTCAGCGCCTTGTAGATACCAAGTACCGCTGAAATCCGTAACAGCGTATCAAGAGGCAGGGTCAGCGGCTGCTGTTCGCGCGCCTTCTTCATCCATTGATGATAGGTGGAGCGGCCCGGATCGCCCAGAATGGCAATACGATCTGCTTCGCTAAGGTCGAACCGATCAGCGATTTCCCGGAAGGCGCGCAAGCCTGGCGCACTTGTCCGATCGCGATCTTCTCGGGTGATGGTACGAAATTGCACGGCGTAGGGGGAAACCGAAGTGTTTGAGAAATTGGCAATCTGCATATCGCGCCTCCTTAATCCACTTACAGACATATAGTCTATATGTGGACAATTCAATGACAAGGAGGTTTTGCATCAGTAATCCCCCCCAAAAAAAATTAGCGGTGATGGATTCAGGCGGTCACTACAACACAGTGTAAACCTTTGCATTCAAGGACCGTGTTGATGACTAAGCCGCTGCCGATGGACGAATAAAAGAAATCAGTGATTTGGCGCGAGTGGGAACGCGGAACGCCGAAGGCAAATATCGCTCGCGTTATCGACAAGCCTCCTGCTACCGTTTTCTCGTATCTCCAGTATCATGGCGGCATTAGACCGCGTCACCGATTTAGGCGCACTGATGCGCTGAGTTTAGAAGAGCGTGAGGAGATTTCGCATGGCGAAAATCCAGCAAATTCAGGGAGATTTCTGCATCAGGACCAGCGCATTGATACGATTGAGCAGGCGCTGTCTCAGGCAGAGGAGTTGGCACCAGACGCAGCGACGCTGAAAAAAGCCACAAAAGTGCAGAGGAATTTAGCCCGCTATAGTGGGTTGAAGCCTACCGTGTGACCCGAACAATCGAAATTGTAAAAATAAGTATGGGCATTTTCTCGCACTGTTCGTCCAAGTTTAGTCTTGGGTGGGGGCATTCCGTGTGGCGCAGACGAGATTGCCGTCCTCATCCAGTCCCACGCCACCTCCGAGCGACGAGCGCCGAGCATGAAACGCTATTTCGGACTCCGTTGGGTGTCCCATTTTCTCGACAAAGTCCTTAACCCAAGCCTCTTCCTCCGGTGAGAGCGCGCCGATTTCGCCTGCGAGTGCTGGGGACGTGCGGCTATGACCAAGCTGGTCGGAGCGTTCAAACGCTCTACCAATTTTTACCCAGTGTGAAATTTGATCACTGATTGAACGGCCCCGAAGTTCTGCCTCGCGACGGACTAAGGCCATAATATCATCGGCGAGTTTCACGGATTGCTCCACGATTGCCTCCTACATTTCTATATTGGCGGCAATGTACCAAAGAATATCAAAATCGCAAAAGCATCTTTCTGCCACGGCCGATCAGTACCATCATGCTGATGGATTAGACAGCTTGCGGTCTGGTCACCTCCTGTTGCGCCGTCGAATGCTATCATTCTCTGTGCCGTCCCACAGGAAATACTACGCTTAGGGAACTCCTCTCGGGTAGTCTTCAGGCCACATCATCGGCCGAGGGGTCAATTACACCGCGCATGCGCTCTGCCCTACCAAGTGCCCCGACACTTCTCACTATGCATTGCGAAGTAAATTTCGATTTCGACAGATCACCTTGGTTGCGCGATAGGGGCACCGCGCAACCAAGGCCTCCACGACTCCCACGAGCGCTACGTTTCGCGAGGTAGAGCGCTCATTATTCGCAGGGAATAGCGGACGGGTAATATTGATATCGGCATTATAAATGGTCGTGCGCTTGCTACTGCGGCGGTCGCCGTATGAGACCTTGCCGCCACTTAATGAAGGCACGGCTACCCGCATCGAGCTCATACAAGATGTGTTGAACGATCAAGTGTATTCCCGAACGCAATTTAGATTTCGATGGGCTAATGCTGTCAAAGAAACCTGTGAGGGTGGTTTTATCATCCCAGATGTCTGCTGCGCGGATAAAGTTGCCGTTAGCCGCGCTCGCGTGGTTCATGCTGAATTTGCGAGGTCTGTGGGAAGGAGGGCGGAGAGCAGTCCTTCGCCGCGTTTTGCACCGATGACCGCAATGCGGACAGAGCGCCAGTTCGCTGCGCTTGCTCGAACGGCCGCTATGGGGTGAATCTAAATTCAAACAGCAAAGCGCCCGATGGGTTGCACCGGGCACTTCTTTCTCAATTCACCTCGAGACTACTTAGTAGCGAGGATGTCGAAATTGTGGACGTTTGCCAACACACCATCGCCCCATCCGCCAGAGACCAATCCTGGAGCCTTTTCATTCAGGAGTCCAGCTACTTGTCCGGCAAAGTGCGCTTCGCGGCCAGAGTTGTCGGCAAAGATGTCGAAGATGGCAAAGTTGTTCTCGTCAATCTGCAGCGCCGCCCAGAACAATGTCTTGGGTTCGGTATCTGCGACGATGGGGCCGGCGGCGGTCAGCAAGGCTGCCAATTCGGGGCCTTTACCTGGAGCAGCTTCGAGCTTGATGTAAGTTGCGGTCGTTGCCGTGTAGAGATCAACTGGCGCCTTTACCGACAGGACATCGGAGTTGTTGATATTCGCGACAACACCGTCGTCCCATCCTCCGTCGACCAGCGCGTCCGCGTTTTGGTTCAAAGCCGCAGCAACCGCTCCTGAGAAATGAGCGTCGCGTGCTTCTTCATCTGCGAAGATGTCAAAGATTGCGAGCGTATCGTCGGCTTGCAGAGCAAACCAAAGTACGGTGCCCGGCTCTGTTTCTCGCACGATAGGTGCGGCACCAGCCAGAAACTCCGCGAAGGCTCCGGTCTGGCCTTCGGCGGCGGGCATGGCGATGTAACTGGCAGTATGATTTTCCATTGGGTTGTCCTGTGCAGTTGCAGAAGTTGTGATCAGAGCCAGTGCGGCGAATGTCTGAAGGACTTGCGTTTTCATGGTCGTCTCCTGGTTTGAAGTGCATCGTGGTTGGTTTCGATGCACTCTTGTCCCATGCCGGATGCGTCGGACTCCAATTCCGAAATTCTATTCTTTGATAGACATGGGCTATCGTAGTTGGTTTGATGGCCTGAACCGGGATGTGACGGAGAATGCGGCGATGGAAATGAACCAGATCAGGTATTTTCTCGCTGTCTGCGAGCACCGAAACTTTACCCACGCAGCCAGTGCCGCCAATGTCTCCCAACCTTCCTTGACGACTGCGATCAAGAAACTTGAAGACGAGCTTGGAGGCGACCTGTTTGTCAGGGACCGTGCGGGATGCAGGCTTACCACCCTCGGAAAACTCATGCAGCCAAGGTTGCGGAAGGTTCACGATGAGACGCGACTGGCTAAGGCAGAAGCGATCCGTCATATGCGCTTGGAACGGGTTCCAATCTCTGTCGGTGTCGGTGAAACGATTGGCCACAACAGGATTTCGGCAGCTATGGAGCGTACTCGTACGCGATTGCCGCAAGCCGAAATCGAATTGATCGTTGCGTCATCCTCCGAGCTTCTTGCCGGGTTGCGGGATGGTGAGTTTGACGTTGTCGTCAGCGCAGAGAAGGTCGGTGAAGACCTCTATCGCATAGACCGTCTCTATGAAGAGGACTACAAGGTCGTGGTGTCAAAGTCGCACCCGTTGTCTGAACTAAATACGATTTCTCTGTCGACTCTTGCGAAAACTGACATGCTTGACCGACTAAATTGCGAAATGCGGGATGCTTTGTTTGGGACCTGCGCGGATCAGGGTCACGAACTCTACGCGGCCTATCGGTCAAATCGCGTGGATTGGCTGGTTGAGCTTGCTCGGCAAGGGTTGGGTGCGGTGATCCTGCCAGCCACCGCTATTCCTTCGGACATTGGCCTGGTGTCGAAACCCATCGATGGCCTTGAAATATCAAGAACTGTTGTGGCTCTTCGATATCGGCACCAAACGACGAGACCAGAGACAAATGATCTGATCCGTGAGATGACGCGCACGCCGGCGTAGTGAGGTCGGTAACCGACATTCGCCCATCGTGCAGCATTCGTCACTATGGGCTCGAAGCCGTCATTTGCCGCAGGCTGGAAGAACGACCGGGAGATGCTTGCCTGCTGTACATGAGCAATGCCAAAGAAGTCGGCAGGAATGGTCATGCTTCCCTACAAAAATTCGATGTGCTCGCGTGCCTTCGCCGCGAGGCGAGGCATTCCGGCACGAGTTAGGTCCAACAGGAACTCTGAGACATCCATCGGAGGTTTTTTCAGTCTGGCTCTGAGGGTTCGCAGTGCGCCAGTGGTTTCCATCGAGAACAACTCAAACGCATCGGCCAGAAACTCATCCGGGTCCACGGTGATAATGTCGAACTCCTCAAGCACGTCCTCGGGGAAGTCCTTGTGGTTCTGCGTGACGATCACCTGAGTTGAGGACTTGATGCCTGCCGCCAGAACATGGCGGTCGTCCGGGTCTGGCAGTTCCAAACCAGCGATCAACGGAGAGCAGAAGTTCGCTGCGCTGCAAACTAACGACCGCAAAACAGACACCCTCATGGGTCGAGTTCCGCCACAGATTGGTGACACTCTCCCGTCTGCAGCTGTTTTCATTCGGCGCGCAGGTCAGCCCCTGACGGAGCCTTGATGTTCCACGTCAATCTCCGCCCGTTCAGAAGCTGAGCATAAGCACAGGGACCTACTTTCGGCCCGTGCATGTTGCGAAAGGTGCGTCGCATATTTCGATAGATCGTGGCCTCGAGCCGCAAGGCATCTGCCGCGGCGCCGTGAATCCAAAAATTCGACCGGATCAGTGCGCCGTCCGGATGCTCGCCATGTAGCTGAATTACGACGGCGGAAGAGATCTCCGGTGGACGGAACGCGTATTGCACGCCCTTGTAATTCTGGAACGCAGAGGCCCGAACCTGGGTGCCCGGCGGCACAAGGTAAAGGCTGTGCTCGAAATGACCTGGGAACATGCGCAGAAGATCGGGTATTTCACGCGAGCGACCATATAAAAGAACGTCCGGCGACTTGCAGTCCGGATGAACGGCGTAGACGAATGTCTCCTGTGCTTCGACCAGATCCATCAGGGCATGGAAATCGGCTGGAGTCGCGTAGAAGTAGGTGCATTTGCGCATGTCAGCCTATCTTCAATCCGGCGAGGAACGCCTCGAAACTGGGCGCGATGACGTGTAACCCCACATCAAGTGGAACTTCATGATCGAGGAATAGGATTTTCCCGTGGTTCGGTCCCTTAAGCGCAATGACGATCTGGTTGCCGCCATCATCACGTCCGATGCTCAGATACCATGGACGCAGTTCTTGGCCATAGTTTGCATAATAATGCCAAAGGTCATTGTAGGTATGTTGTGAATTCACGGCATAGAGCGCGTGCAGGGTGGTGCTCGTTTCGTGTCCGTTCACCGTAAATGTGACGAGCCGACTTTCAGGCGTTTGCCCGTTCTGCTTGGCAAGCCAGTCACGATAGGCGGAAGGAAGCGGCGCTTGGAGCACGCGTTCCAGCAGTTCTAACGTATCGGGGGCGAGGGACGACGGCGTGGTCGTGTGGTTAGTCCTCATGTCTGTGCCTCTCTCGCGCCGCCGTCCAAGCTCGGGGATTTTTTCGCTACTGGACCTCTCGCTCGGCCAATACTTCCGGGCGCAGGACAGTCCACTCGCATCGAGACGAGTATGGCATCATTCAAACCTATTTCTCCATCCTTAAATGATGTCTTTGGTCGTTGGTTCGGGGTCGTCTCGTGCCGGACACCGGAGGAGCCATGAAGGCCCGCTTTGTGACGCGACTACCAGAACCGCGCTTTTACACCTGCAAGATGCGGCGCTGCGGCATGTTCCAGTATGGGCTCAAACCGGGATTTCGCCGCAAGCTGGACGAACGGCCGGTTTGGGCCGTAATCGCCGCCTGTCCTAAGCGAATGTAATTGTAAACATAAAACGCGGAGCTGATTGGGGCGGTGCGAAAGGGTCCAGTCCAATGTCATGGGCAATGGCCATGGAGTGATTGAAAGCTAATTAAAATATTCACTCGGATTTGAAGGGGGAGGCGGCAAGCCTGGCGCGATCCTATAAGCCCTCCGTATTTGAGTGAATCAAATAAGTTATTTGATTAAAAGGATTTTATAGTATTTGGCTGCATCTGCGACGCGCAAGATTATGCGCGCCACGCAATTATATGTGCTTCCCTACAATCTCTGTAGGGAAGCGCGTAAAATTGCGCCTCACGCACCATGAATCAATCACTTAGCCATAGCATTGAGCACATAAGTTTGCGCCATTTGAGCGTATAATCTTGCGCGCATATTGCCGAAAAGCTCCCATTTCAAAGAAGCGACCCTAAATCAGATCCGACGCTGGGATAGACAGCCGTCATCGACTTGAGCTGTTTTGCAGTCAGGCCCATTTTGATCGCCAGCCCGAAAAAGTTGATCAACTCGCCATATTCCGGTCCAAAAAGGTGTGCGCCCAGGATCTTGCCGTCCGACTTGTCGACTAAAACCTTCGCAGCCGCAGAGCTTTCACCAATCCGGTAGTTCGAATACCAGCCGCCAGTATCAGTGAATCGGACGTCGACATCGTGACCGGCCTCTTTGGCCTCGGCCTCCAACATGCCGACGCGGGCAAGTTCGGGCACCGTAAACACTGCCGTTGGAATGCCCGAATAGTCCGGCACGATCTTCTGCTCCTTGAGCATGTTCGATGCGGCGACCTTGCCCTCGATTACGGCAACGGGCGTCAGCGGCATGCCCTTCGTGTCGGCGGAATCTCCGGCGGCAAACACGGCGTCGTTCGTCGTACTTTGCAGATGCGGGGCCACGATAATGCCCTTGTCGCCATAAGAGACGCCAGTGGCCTCAAGGTTCAGGTCTGCAAGGGCGGCGATGCGACCCGCGCCATGCACGACCAGATCGGTCTCAATGGTCGTCGTCTGGTCGCCTGTCTTCACTTCAACGGCAAAGCCCGCATCAGATGCGGTGATCGAGACGATCTCGGTTTCGCGCCGCAAGTCCACACCAACAGCGGCACTGCGCGCGATGAGCATCTCGACCAGATCGGGGTCAAAAGCGCTCAGCGGGCGGGCCCCGCGATCTATGATGATAGGCTTGGCCCCAGCACGTGCGGCGATATGCGCAAACTCAAAAGATACGAACCCACCCCCGACAAACAAGATACGCTTGGGCAAGGTTTCGAGGTTCAAAAAATCCGTGCTGTCGATCATCAAATCGGCACCGGTGAAGCTAACCGGTCTCGGTATCGCACCAGCGGCGATAAGGAAACGTTTTGATTGATAGGGCTGGCCGTCAACTTCGAGCGTGTTGGTGCCGGTAAACCGCGCAGCACCGTGCAGTGTTTCGACACCGTTTCCGGTCAGACCCTTTTCCATCTTATCTGGAACTGGATCGGTAAAGCCGCGCTTGTGGGCCATCAGATCCGACCAGTTGATCTTCAGCCCGCTGGGATCGATCCCTTTGCCCTCCATAAGCCGCGCGGCATCGACGATTTCAGCGCCGCGCCGCAAGATTTTCTTGGGATCACAGCCCCGCAAGGCGCAGGTGCCGCCGTAGGGCAATGCATCAACGATGGCCACGCGCCAGCCTGCTGCCCCACATTTATTGGCGGCTGCAACGCCGGCCATGCCCGCGCCGATGACGATCAAATCGCATTTATCTGAATTATTCATGGTTAGTCTCTTTCGCTAAAGGGCATCTCAAGTGTTTGCACAACACGACAGGCATCTTATTCCCTTGTCTGCAGGATCGGCTTAGCATCTCTTGCCATGAACGGCCGGAATGTCGCTGAGCCCGCTTGCAGCGCCTGTGCTGCACTGAACGAAAAGCCATTGGTGTCGCCACTCTGTTGGCCCCGCCAGCTCTCAAGGTGAGCTTCACTGCAAAACCCGATCATTGACTGACACTGACTGGAGGCTGCACATCCGCCATCCTCGACTATACCGGCCCAGATCCGTGCATCCTGCGGTTCGACCTCCAACAGGGTCAGCCCCTGATCCCCGATCTTGACCGAAACGCAATCGCCGCACGCGCCGCAGTCGAACCGAACCTCCCCCGGAAGGCCCACCATCGCAGATGCGCCAAACGCATCGATCGCGCAGACCGTATGATTGGTTATGCCGGCTATTGTCACGCTATGCGGCATATCACTGTTTGAGAAAGGATAGGCGTGCTGGATGGTTTCACCGTCCATGACGATCAGATCCCGCGCCTCAAGGTCGTCAAGCAGAGCCTTATCTTGCGGTTCAACCTTCGGCGGTTGGCCGTGGTTCAAAAATGCCTTCAGGATCGCCAGATGCAGGTCACGTGCTGGCACGGACATTGTGTCCCATTGCTTGCGCGCGCGCCAGTCGGTCAGCAACTGCGGCAGGGCGTTTGTAACATCGGGATCGGTCACAACTGACATATCCAAACTCATGGAATGAGGTTCACTGGTCATAAATTCCGTCCTTTACCCTGCACAGCAGCTGAGTTTTGCGACATCCATATCGAAGGTCTGGGCCGCAAGCTTCAGGCCTTCTACGGTGGTCAGATACGGAAAGATCGTTGCGCCGAGGTCTTTGGTCGTCATGCCGAACTTCAACGCCATAACCAGCGTCTGGATCGTGTCGGACCCTTCGGGCGCGATGATCTGGCCGCCCAGCAGCTTATCTGTAGCCCGATCCGCCACCAGTTTGATCAAGCCACGTGTGTCACGGGCGGCAAGTGCGCGCGGCACCTGATCGAGCGGCACGACAGATGTCTTCACGTCGAAACCCGCATCCCGCGCCTGCTGTTCGCTCAGCCCGACGCCGGCAACCTGCGGATCGGAGAACACGACCCAGGGCATGGCGGCATTCTCGTAGCGTTGATCCTCGCCCAGAACGGCGTTTTTCACAGCCAGCTTTGCCCCGTAGGCTGCCATATAGACGAACTGGTCGCGGTCGGTCACGTCGCCCGCCGCATAAATGCCGGGCACCGACGTCTGCATGTCGTCGCCGATGACGATGGACCCGCGCGCGTCGGTTTCGACGCCGACCTCTTCCAAGCCCATTCCTTCGGTATTGGCGCGTCTGCCAGCGGTGGAGACAAGATGATCCGCGGTGACCTCGACAGGCTTGCCGCTCTGCATGACACGCAAGGTTACGCCCGCCGCATCACGGCGCACAGTGTCATAGCTCAGGCCGGTCAGCAGCGTGATCCCCTCGGCCATGAACGCATCTGCCAAAGCCTCAGACACTTCCGGTTCGGCACCCGGCAACAGATGCGAGCGCGCGACGACCGTAACCTTCACGCCCATCCGGCTCATCATTTGCGCCAGCTCCGCACCGATATACCCCGCCCCAACGAAGATCAGGCTTTCGGGCAAGGTTTTCAGCTCAAGCATGCTCTTGCTGTCCAACGCACCTACATCCACGATACCGTCGATGGTTGGCAAGATAGAGTGGCCACCCGTCGCGATGATGACCTTGGGCGCAGTCAGGGTGCGGCTTCCAATTGTCACGCCGCCCTTGATCAGTTTTGCCGGGCCAGCGTCGATGTAATCGACGCCCGGATACTCCGGTAACAGGTCTGCGTATTTCTTCTGCCGCATGGTTGCGACCAAGTCGTCCTTTGACTCCACCAAGGTGCGCCAGTCATCAACTTGGGCCTGTCCTGATACACCGGGGAACCGCTTGGCCGCCTGTGCGCCGTGGATCGCCTCTGCTGCGCGGATCATCGCCTTGGACGGCACGCACCCGAAGTTCACGCAAGTACCACCGATGGTGCCATGCCCGACCAGTGCAACACGCTTGCCAGCATCGGAGGCTGTAATGGATGCGGAGAAACCCGCCGAGCCTGCGCCGATGACAATCAGATCATAGCTTCCGTTACCGTCGTCATTCATGTTGATATCTTTCATTTCAGCGTACCTCGTGCAGATCATGATTTTTTCGTTTGGCCACGACCAAATAGATGATCGCACCAATGGCTATAAGCGGCGTCAGCATGCCAAGAATTCCGAAGAACATGCCAACCCCGGTGCAAGATTCCATCATCATTGTGTGGTTCCTTTGGGTTTCGTTCGATTGAGGAAAAAGGCATAAACGCCGACAGCCAAGAAAGCACCGAACGTGATGCGCAGAGCAAAGCGGAACTCGATCCAAATGATGAGGATCGACAGAGCAGCGGCAATCGCAGAGGCCCAGATTTTTGGAGCCGGACCTGGCTTGCCCGCACGCAGCCAGAGCGCCTGCGACACAACGGCGAGACAAAAGAAAAGAAGGGGAAACAGCGCGTAGTCGAGCCAGCCGGTCAAAGCCGACAGTCCGACACCGGTCACGACGATGACCAAGAGGGGGGTGAAGCAGCACAGGGCAGCAAAAAGCGCGCCGCCCAGCCCCCATTTCAGCAAGCGGTCGGGGTTTTCAGTATTCTGGGTCAAGTAACACTCTTTCTGTCTGAAAAATTGTAGAAAATCGATGCGCGGCGTTTGGCAGATCGCTGAACTTCGCGAACGACAAGGAAGGCGAGCGCTGCCAAAAGCGCATGGAAAGTCCGCCGAAATCTGACAGCCAGACTCCAATCCCACGGATTGTTGTAGCCAGCAGAGCCGTGCCGCCTCCGCAGCACCCGATCGCGACCGGAGTCTCAACCCCGAAGGCCAGCAGCCCGCCCATCAAGTTATCACGCACGTCGTTTTTAAGACGCTGTGTCGGATACGAGTTGGGCAGGATATCCGTTCGCGGCCACTGCCTCGATGATACCTTCCACACTGGTTTCAGCATCGTCAAAGGTTACGCTGTAAACACCATGTCCAGCTTCCGGCCCTTCGACAAATTCTTCAATACTGACCGATGGGACGCCGCGCATCGAACTTGCAACGATGAACGAACAAGAGGGACAGGTCAGCTCACTGACCGCGATCTCGACTGTGCGCTCTTCGGCGAAGGCTGCGGAGGTAAATGCAGCAATGGCCAGCGCTGACGACAGCAATATGTGTTTCATGATCTTGTTCCTTGCTCAGAATTTGAGAATGAAGGGCGTGATGTAAGGAAACCCAATTGCCACGGCGACAACTGCTGCAGCGGCCCAAAGGGTCACCCGCATGACAGTCCTGTTGATCGAGCGGGCACAGGTACCATCTGCACAAGCGTCCGGGCTCACCGGCTTGTAGGCCTTGTAGAACCCATATCCGAGGAACACGGCACTCAGCGCGAACGTGTACCATTTATAGGCATAGAGCGCCCCGAGCTGCGCGATGAAGACGCCAGTCACGCCGAAACTCACCAGCACAAGCGGCAGGATACAGCACGATGTCATCGCCAGCGCACCGAGAACGCCAAAGCCAGTTGCACCCCAGACTTTCTTGGTATCATCGCCGGCCTGTCGGGTCTGGTCGGATGTCTGGTCAGAAATAGCTTGGTCCATCGAATCGCCCTTGTCCTGTTCTTTCCACCGTTCTACGGTCTGTATGAAGTACAGGCTCAAGGAGTTTCTCATGAAAGTGGATAACATAAGCGTGAAGCCGTTGCGGCGCGTTGACGTCGCCAGAGCAACGGGCTGTAACCTTGAAACCATCCGCTATTATGAAACGGTAGGCATCATGCCGGACCCGCCACGCAGCGCAAAGGGGTACCGATGCTATGATGATGCCCATGTCAGACGGTTGAAGTTCGTCATGCGCTCCCGCGATCTTGGCTTTTCATTGGAGGAGATCAGGGGATTGTTGGGATTGGTCGATGACCGGACCCAAACCTGCGCCCAGGTTCAAACTGTTGCCGAGAGCCATCTTCAGGATGTGCAGGAGAAGATCGCCGACCTGAAGCGGATCGAGCGCGTCCTGTCAGAGACCGTTGCGCGCTGCACCGGTGATGCTGCCCCGGAATGTGCTGTCATCGACGCGCTCCTCGAAACATAGGTGGACGAGTGTTTGTGAGACAACAGAGTGGTTGATCGGAAGCCATCCGTAATTAGCGAATGAGTGAGCGCAAATTGATCGACCTCTCTCTGAAACGGGCAAATTACAAATGCAGACGGTACTAATTTACTTCTTAGCGGCGCTGGCCGAAATTGCGGGATGTTTCGCCTTCTGGGCTTGGTTTCGATTGGACAAAAGCGTGTTCTGGTTGGTGCCGGGGATGTTGCTTCTCGGGGCATTCGCCTGGCTGTTGACTTTCAGTCCCGCCGATCAGGCGGGACGCGCTTATGCCATTTATGGTGGGGTATACATTGTATCGTCCCTGCTCTGGCTCTGGGTTATCGAGGGCCACAGGCCTGACCAGTGGGACGTCATCGGAGCCGTCATTTGCCTTGCCGGTGCAAGCGTAATCCTTTGGGCTCCGCGCAGTATGTGAGGGATGCCAAAGTGGATGGCGATTATAATGTTGCAACACGGACCAGGATTGAAAGGTTGAAACGTTGACGATCTCAAAATCGGACAGGCGGCACGAGCGGCGCAAGTGAATGTTGAAACGATCAGATACTATGAACGCCGCGGCCTGCTGACACAGCCGATGAAACCTGTGGATGGCCGCCCGCGTCTCTATAATCCTGCATCTGTAAGCCGGTTGCGGTTCATCAAGGACGCACAAGGCATCGGTTTTTCTCTTAGCGCGATCGCAGGTCTGCTTTCTTTAAGGGCGCGTGCTGACGCCTATTGCCACGACGTTCGGAAGCTGGCGGTCCAAAAAAGACACGAAGTTCGGGAACGTCAGTCGTGACGAGCAGTGATGATGTCATCAGCGCGGATGGTTCCAAGAACTGCCGTTAGGCAGCGCTTGGCATGTGGCCCCGGTTTCTTGCTATCAAGGCCATACTTTTCCTGCCAAGCCGTTAGATAGCGTTCTGCGACAAGCCACGAGAGCTTTCCAACCGAAATTCGATCGCTTTTCAAATAGATTTCTTCGAGCGTATCAAGCGCGACCTCGTCATAGAGGTCGTCGTGCCGCTCCCCGCGATTTCCTCGCAAATGCGTCTTTGGAAGCAGAGCCGACCTGCCGTCCTCGAGTTGGCGTTGCTTCCAGTTTTGCAGCGTCCGAAGGCCGAACTGACTGGGAACGTAGCGGCAAAATTGGGGGCTTTCTCGCAACTCTTCGCCGATGATTTCGGCTGCTCCGTTTGCCGAATTCCCTGCCCGCCGTAACTCCTTGTCCCTCCGTATCGCATGGAGCTTCATGCTCAAGACAATGCGGGCGTGTTCGTCGGGAATGAAGCCGGCGCTGGGCTCCGCATTCATGCGTGAGGCATGACCGCCTGCGACGAGTCGGCGATATTCTTCATTTTGAACCTCGCAAAGTTCCCCACAGGACTTTCGAAGAACTACTGATTTTTTCTTCTCTGCAACACATTCGAGTTTCTCGGCGGCGCCCATCCGGACACCCAGCCCCGTCAAAATATCAGCGCAGGTCAAGGGGTAGCTCCATAAGGTGGTCGGGCATTCCTCGTGATGTGTAAATCATGGTTTGCCGAGAAATGCGTTCGGCCTGCAAATCACAGGTGACGTTCCCATACGCCAGTGATGCAAGGATATGCCGTTCCGAATGCCCTTTCGCCATAAGGTCCGCGAAAGCTGCCCCTGTATCGCAATCTTCACGAAGGTGAGACGCATCAGGACGTCCTGACACGGCTGATTTTGCAATGTTCAGAAGCCGGATATTTCGAACGAAGGTTTCCGGTAGATAAGAGTCATCAATGAAAATGAGGCGGTGACCGTATCGTGTCAAAATGCCAGGATAGTCCAAAACTTTAGGGTTCATCGCGATCAACGCGGAATGCTTCACCTCTATGTAGGCGGGGCCTTTGGGAAGACTAACTTTGAAGTCAGGTGTGTATTCCAGCGGGCGGTTGCCGTTTTCGGCGGCTGCAGCTCGAAGATGATTTTTAGATGGATAGGCGCGCCCAGTTGCCAAGTCGAAACAGACTGGCTGGGACCGCATGTCCATAACTCGTGGATCGAGGCCCATCACAAGTGCCGCACTGGCTTCCAACCGACTTTCAAGTTGCATTAGGCGCCCAGTTGTTCCCGGTGCCGTATAGTGCGCTTTCTTTTGCTGCCCGCGTTTCTGAGCCCTGCGTGCGGTCGGTGCCGACTTGAAATCAACTCTCACTTTTATTCTCCTGAGTCGTTAGTAATACTAAACACGAACGCCCTATTCTGTGAGTCATTTTTCGATATGATGCCCCCATGACCGCTAACTCCAAGCTTGAAGCCTTCGCTTCAGATCCAAATTGGATGTCGTTTGCCAAAGCGCTGACGGCTGCTTTGAAGACACCTGAGGACTACGGATTTACTGAAACCAACCAGGTACTCGCGGCGGCGGCTCTCCTTCGCGGCGTCGATGCTTCGAGTCTCCGAAACCCTCTTGCTGCAGTAAATTGGATGACCTTGCATGCGCCGGAAGCGCTGGAAGCTGAAAACAGCGACATCACGATGACCGGCGTCTTGCTTCTTTCGCAAATATCAATTCTCGACAATGTGTTAGCCGCCAAGCTCGCTACAAGGTTTTTTGACGGCGAACTCTCGCGAACACAGATCCAAGAGGCGCTGAAAGGTATCCAGGATAAGAAAGGTGGTCGCGGGGTATTGGCACATGAGCGTGTGAAACAGGCGGTGGCATTTGAGATGGCCGTGGCCGAGTTCCTGAATAACATCCCAGATGTTCTGGAACTTGGGGAAGGTATCAAGATCGTGCCAGGAGCGCGCAGCTCCAGAGTGCCCGCTGATCTGGTCGTGGTTCAGAATGGGAAGCTGATTGCTGCAATTGAGGTGAAGTCACATCGTCAAAAGAGGCATCAGCGTTACTTGCTTGAGACGCTTGGGGTAGCGACGCTGGCTGCCCGCGAGTACTCGAACACCATCTTGGTTACACCCGAAAGTTGGGGGGACTCAGTGGGTGTAATGGCGAAGTTGATGCGGGACCTGGACATTAGAAATGTGAGTCTCGCCACTTTCCGAGAACAGGATGGTGAGCGAAGTCCGGGGAAATTCAAGTATATACTTGGACCATAGGTGTATATGCCGCCCGCGTTGAGAATACTTAGCGTACGCCGCTTCCAATGATATCATAGTCTATCATGCTCAGGCCTAAACATGCTGCCTCCACTTCTCGCGCTCTACTATCGGCAGTATGGTTGAGAGCATAAAAAAACTGCAGTTTTGCTCCCTGCGACTTTTCAATGCGACGGAAGAATGCAAAGTCTTTGAGGGCATTACAGACGGAAATCTTGAAAGAGAGTGGCGCATTTTGGCAAATTAGATTTAGGCCGCGCTTGATCTAAGAAAACTTATGGCACGAAATAACCAAGCCGCCCAGTTTGCAGATCAAGTCGTTGAAAAGTTTCAAATATCGTTTTCCAATCAACACAAAATGACCGATTGTGATCAAGCGAACCCACTTAGGAAAAGAAATCGTAATGCGTATTCTGCACACGGCCGACCTCCATTTGGGCCACAGCCTGAATGGATGGGATAGAGAGCTCGAACACCAGCTTTGGTTTGACCGCCTTGCAGATATAGTCGAGCAAGAAGAAATTGATCTCCTGCTAATTGCTGGAGATATCTACGACAACACCAATCCCTCTGGCGAAATTCAGCAGCTATTCTATCGCGGGTTAACGAAACTCAAAGGCCGACGTCCATCCCTTCGGACAGTGATCAGTGGTGGAAACCATGATCCCGTCCGTAGGCTCGAAGCACCTGGAGTTCTCCTAAGCAAGTTTGACATCCACGTCGTGGGTGGAGTGCATCGCAAAGAGAACCCTAAAACAGGAGAGCTTGTCTTCGACCTGGACCAGCACCTTATCTCTATTCCTGATCCACTTGGCGGCATCGCCCTGCATGTCTTGGCGGTTCCATTCCTGCGTGCATCCGATCTTCCTGGTTTGACTTTCGGGCAATCGCAAGCAAGCGGCGAAGAAAGCCCCGTCGTAGCTGCAGCCCGCCGGTTCTTCGCGGATCTTACCGATTTGGCTTTGTCCCAAATTTCGCAATTGGGCGCAGCGGGCGGTGCCGCGGCTCCACTCATAGCAACCTCACACCTTCATTGCGCTGGCGGTCTTGAGAGCGAAGGCGCAGAACGTCGGATCATGATCGGTGGCTCGCACGCCATTCCTCCGAATGTCTTCCCCCCTGAACTACGCTATGTTGCCCTCGGGCATCTTCATCGGCCTCAGACACTCGACGGAGGCCGGCTCAGGTATTCAGGCTCCTGCTTTCCGCTCTCCGCCACTGAAATTGGGTATGATCATGGTGTAACGATCATTGAAATCGGCACCAATAGCGTTGAACATCGGCATGTCAGCGTCGCGCGCCCTGCACCTGTTCTGCGACTGCCAGAAACCGGATCAGGCCAAAAAACACTCTTGATCGAAGATCTTGATGCAGCTCTGCAGGCACTTGTAGGTGATGAACCTCTGAAAGATTCCCCCATGGGCCTTCGCCCTTTTGTCTATCTCGAAATGGCGGCCACGGATGCGGCGTCAGTGATCACGGCGGAGGCTGCAGCGCAAGTGAAGGCGCGTGGGTTGCGCTTGGCCGGCATTCGAGTGCGGCGCGAAGCTTCCAAAGAGGGCGATCAACAAGCGACACGGATTATCACTAATCTCAAAGATACGGAGCCGGAGGCGCTTTTCTCAGAGGCTTACCTGAACAAGAACGGCATCCCTCCGGAAGAGCGCCACCTAACAGCCTTTCGAGACGCATTGGCGGAACTCTGAAACATGGAAATCCTCTGCATCAAGGGCTGCAACATCGCAAGCCTGGCCAAGCCCTTCGAAATCGACTTTGAGACAGGTCCTCTGGCGGGCTGCGGTCTCTTCGCCATTACCGGCAAAACCGGCGCGGGGAAGTCCAGTCTACTCGATGCCATGTGCCTTGCACTTTATGGCGACTGTCCGCGGCTCGGTAGCTCGGGAGTGAATGATCTCGTGCCGGATCCATCTGGCGTACCCCTGTCTTCGACAGACGCACGAACACTTTTGCGCCGTGGTACCGCCGAGGGGCATGCAACGGTCCGTTTTCGCGGCCGCGACGGGATCGACTATGAGGCCAACTGGTCGGTACGGCGCGCCCATGGCAAACCAACAAATCGCCTTCAGAACGCTGATCGGGCACTGGTTCGATTGTCGGATGGGGTTGTGCTGGAGAACCAAGTTCGCCGCGTCAACGAACTTGTCGTTGAGCTGACTGGCCTCACCTATGAAGAATTTCGTCGCTCCGTACTTTTGGCCCAAGGTGATTTCGATAGTTTTCTGAGCGCGAAGACTTCAGAGCGGGCAGCCATACTTGAAAAGGTCACGGGAACCAGCCTGTACCGGGAAATTTCAAAACGGGTTTACGTTGCAACGCAGGAAGCAGAACGCGCAGTTTCGGACCTCGAAATCAAGCTCGGTGAACACCAAGTGCTTTCGGACGAAGAACGTAAAGTTCTTGAAGAGCAAAAGTCTGGGATTGCAAAGCAGCGCAAGGAGATTGCAAAAAGTCTAAAGAGCATTCAGGCAGATCTTGAATATTACAAAGCCCTGACTGAGGCGCGGGACCGCCTATTAAAGGCTGAAAGTACCTGTAAGACAGCCAGCCAAGATTGGGAGAATGCTCGCGAAGACCGCGCATTACGCGAGGAGATTAGGAAGTCGAACTCGGTTCGAGCCGAGTATCGGGAAACGGTCGAAGCCCGGAAGCTGAAATCATCCGCTTTTGACGCTTTGAATGAGGTGAAGGACAAGCTGACTGAGGCCAACAAGGTCGAGAATGAAACTCGGAACGCCAACGCAGAAACCAAGAGGGTACTTGAGGAACTTGAAGAACAATTCAAAGCCTTCGGTCCAATTTGGAGTAAGGCCGAACAACTTGATGCAAAAATCACCACGGCTCTTACCGAAGCCCAAGAGGCCGACAAGAAGGTCATATCCAGCCAAAACGACGTAAATACTAAGACGCAGTTCATTGAGACGAAGATGGCTGAGCGTGAGAAGGTGCGAACCGAAATCGAGCAACTTCAAACCGCTATTGACGCAGAGCACGCTGGCACTGTCCTCATTGAACAATGGAGCGTTCTTGAAGATCGCCTTACGCGCCGCATGCAAGCTGCGCGAGTTCACGCCAGCGCCGGTGCCACCGCAGAGAAACTCGGAAAAGAAATCGGAGTGAAGCTTGCCCGAAAGTCCGAACTTGATGCTTTGATCAAAGCACACGAGATCACTCGAAAAACGCACGAAGAAAAAATCCAGAAAACCATCGAGACCCGAAACCCGTTGGCAGAGGCCGACCCGGTTGGCAGGCTAAGCCGCTTAACCACGGGCGCATCCACGGTGGGATCACTGATAGAACTTGCCCGGAGGCATGACGAAGCGGAAACGGCTGCCCGCAGTTTTGATCGTGACATCGCAGACAAAGGGGAGGCCCTTAAACGGGCCAACACATCCAATGAGGCCGCACTAAGGGCCTTGAAAGACGCAAGTTCGCGGATCAGTGTGCTCGAAGCACCAGCGGAGCTTGCAGAGGCAGCGGTGTCACCCGAGGCACAGCACCTGCGCCGTCACCTTGTAGATGGTCAACCCTGCCCTGTTTGCCAGGCAACCGAGCACCCTGTTCACGCTGAAGGTGCGGCCGCTGAATTGGCACAGCGCTTGCGAGGGGATCTCGAAAAAGCACGCAAGGATCGGGATGAGGCATCTACCGCGCTGGTTAAAAGCACGGCATCCATTGAGACGATCGAGCGGGATCGACTGCAAATGGAAAAAAATAAGGATACTACCGAGAACCTGGCTCTTGAGTTGAAAGGTGAGTTTCGTGAACTTGCTAAAACTGAGGCGGGAGGAGCAGTCGCAGATCGCATTCCAGCGAATATCATAGGTGCCGTAGTCCTACTTAGAGAGCTTTCTGAAAAGATGAAATCATGGCGCATTCAATTGCAGAGTGATTGCACCGCGCTTTCAAAAATGGATCAAGAAATCGAAGTTCTACGGCGTGAGGTGCAAACGGAAACTGATACTTTGCGAGCACACCGTGATGAGCGCCAAATCATCACCGATGACACTGAAGTTGCCGAAAAAGAGAAACTGCGAGCGCAAGATGAGGTCGATGCGGTTTCGCGAACGATTGGTGAAATCGATCTGGAGCTCGGAAACCGCTTTGGCATGCTTGATCTCGACGGGGCGGACATTGGTTCGAACGGCGATCAAGTCCTCAAGGCCTTGGCAGAGCGACGCGAAGCGCATCAGCGCAACCTTGAGGCAATGAAAAAATCTGAAATCAGGAAGGCTGATTTGACTGGTGCGATTGCTATCGATGAGGCAGCGCTCATCACAGCCAAGGCCACATTGTCGGAGGCCAATAAGACCAACTTAGCCCGCACAAAGGCGCATTCGGATTTGATGTTGGAACGTTCCCAACTTCTTGGCGGACAAGAGACTGGACCTCATCGGACAGCGTTCAACGAGCGCCGCAAAAAGGCTGCAGAAGAGCGCGAAAAGACAGCTGAAGCGCATTCGTCTGCTGAAAAGTTGAAATCTGGTCTTGAGGCTGAAAAGCGTTCCGGTGAAATAACCCTATTGAAAGCAGAAACACGTCTTGAGTCTGCTGAGGCTGAACTCAATGCTGCCAGCCAAAAAATAGCAATCCCGCCAGAACGCTTGGAAGAACTTTTGTCTAAGCCCATGGCCGACGTCACGCAGCTCGAAGAGCGCATATCTACGCTTGAGAAACACCGCTTGGCATCTCAAGAAACAGTCAAAACTCGGCAAACTGATATTGAGGCAATCATCTTGACGCGTATGGACGCGCAAGAAGATGGCTCGCTTGAGGAAAGTCTGGAAAGTCTCCAGACTCGTAAGGTTAAGGTCACCGCTGACGACGAGGAAAGTCAAAAGACGGAACAGGACTACACATCCCAGCTTCGGGTCGACATGGACGCAAAAGCTCGCCAAGCCGCGATTGTCACGCAGATCGGCGAAGCAAGGCAAGTTCGCGATACTTGGGCGGCAGTCAATGACACCGTGGGATCGGCCAATGGCGACAGGTTCTCTCAGATCGCTCAAGAAGTAACCCTCTCGATCCTGGTGGAACAAGCGAACCACCACCTCGAAGGTATTAAACCTCGCTATCGCTTGGCGCTGGGTGAGGGAAAGCTCTCCCTTCATGTGGTTGATGAAGATATGGCAGGGGAAATCCGGTCTACGCGCAGTTTATCCGGGGGGGAGAGATTCCTTGTCTCTCTTGCGTTGGCTTTGGCACTTTCCTCCGTCGGCGGCTCGGGTGCGATTTCAGGTACTCTGTTCATCGACGAGGGTTTCGGCACCCTTGATGTTGAAAGTCTGGACCTTGCAATTGACGCCCTTGAGGCCCTCCAAGCGCAAGGCCGCATGGTCGGCGTGATCAGCCATGTACAGGCGATGAAGGATCGCATTCCCATGCAGGTGCAGATTGAGGCTCAAGGGGATGGATCGAGTGAGGTCGTAGTCGCTGGATAGCAAGCACATGTGCCGCTTTGAGTTAATAACATTCCGTAGTCGAGAAATATCCACGGGGAGGTCGGCTAAAGGACTAAGTAGTAACAGTGCCTACTGTTGTGCCGGACACTTGGCGGGCGTGTAATCCAAACCAGCTGCGCACCGAGGCCGGTAAAGTAGGTGTAGACTTAACCTGTGAATACGCCCAAAATTAAAGTACCGATCGCATTGCTAAGGTACCCTTTAGATACCGAGTGCGAGTATTGATGCAAACATTACGGCTGTAATTCTATCAAGTTTGAAAAACATAGATTAATCCGAAGGTAGATTTTAGATGACATCGCAATATCAAGTCAGTAAGCGTTCTCAGGAGGGCACTGTCGGGTCAGCTTGACGTCTTGAAGTTCCACGGGAGCAGATCGTCGATGCCGCTTTGTGGGTGACCATTGGCGATC
>FUFK010041649.1_pt1 | contig 49526 bp, 46 predicted proteins | sample 1021851 | NCBI WGS metagenome assembly FUFK01 (sample SAMEA51879418, study PRJEB19060) | metagenome | reverse complement strand
CTTCCTGCCTTGGAGAAGTCAACCGCAGCAAGAGGAACGTGCGTACCTACACCTAGTAAACTATTTTCATCGCATAATAAACCAGAGTTGTAAATTCTAACCTGTGAATTAAAGAATCCTGCAGCTTGATAGCATGCAAAAGTTTCGCCAGTATTATTGTTATATAAGTATTCTATTGAAGTTGTTCCTACACCGACTGCACCAAAGTTTGCTTGTCCTCCAACTACTAAAGCACCACTAACAGCGTTAGTTACATACTCATTAGTTGTGTTAATTCCAAGTCTTCCAATTAATCCTGTCTTTGCCTCTGCATCAAAATCAACCTGTGGATCAGCAGTTCCAATACCAATACTGGTTCCTGCACCAACACTAGAGTTTACATATACTTTTCCGAAAGTATTAACTCCTGCGTTGTTAACCTTAGAAGGAATAACATTAGGTAAATTAAATGTTCCCGCATCAATTGATCCACCTATCTTAAAGTTTCCACCAACAAATGCGTTACCAGTAACAGTTGATGTACCAACCACATGTAACTTATGTTCTGGAACCGCAACACCTATACCTAAATCTCCTTGATAGGTGAGGGTCATCATATCTCCATTGGATTGTCCATTAACAAAGTTAAAGTTACCTGTTGATAATCCTGCAGGACCTCCATGAAGAACTAAATTAAAGTCTCCTGTGTCATTATTAACAATATCAAGTGTTTTATCAGCAACACCAAACTTCATTGCTGCAGAACTAGCACCAACACCTACTGATTGTCCAATAGAAAGTACAGAACTATCTCCTTCAGAAACTATTTCTATCTTTGCAACACCAGATGGTTTACGGATCTGAATATCAGAAGTAGGAAGAACTGTTCCTAAACCGATAAACTGTCCGTTATTTGCAAGAATAGTTCCACCAGTACCNACATGAAGNATATCAGTTACTGTGCTTACTCCTATTGTTGAAAAACCTGATTTTATTTCAGATGCATTTAATATAACTACATCGCCAGATCCAAGATTAAATCCTTCTGTTCCTGTTCCAATTCTTGCGTCTGCTTCCTTATTAACTAATTCAAACCAGTTCCCTGCGTGTGCATATAATGCTTTTCCACTTGCATGAACGTGAGCAAATGCACCGTGATATGTTACTGGAGATGGTAGATCATCGTAAGTTGCATACAAGAATGGAATTACATTACTTGTTGCAGCACCAACAATTCTACCGTTAGCATCAATACTTCCATCAACTTTTAGTGCATCAACCCCAGATTGAAGTTGACTTACTGTTAATAAAGGTAGTGCTGTACTATCAATAATTGATGTAACACCTGTTATTCTTGCTTCAGGACCTTCAAATGAAAGTTGTCTTGTTGTTATTATACCTGTTGCCTTAATATCTCCTGTTGAATTTATTCCAACACCTGGAGAATCCATATCGTCTGCAGTTCCACCAATTTGAAGGGCATTGTATGGAAGTTCAGTTGCTATACCAACATATCCTGCAGCGTATATGCTTGAGAAACCTAAACCTGGATTTACATCAATCCATTGAGATGTAGGTAGATTTATTAACCTACCACCGTCTCCAAAGTAAGTAACAACTCCTGTTGTAGAAGTTGCAGTAATGATACCTGAGAGTACAGATGTTATACCAACCTCAACTTGTCCTATAGTTGCTACTCCCGAAACTATAGCACCCTCTTCAATAAACGTAGTTTTTATTGTTGCTACTCCGACAACCTTCGCTGTGCCCCTGACATCCAAAAACTCCCTTGGAACCGACGTACCGATTCCAACCAGACCATTAGGATTTACGATAAAATTGTCGTCATCAACTTGGACACCATTACGAAAATTAAACGACTTCTTATAATTAGGCATCTACTTACACTTTTTAGTTATTTAGTCTTTGTTCTAATGAATCAACTTTTGCGTTGAGTTCTTTGATTGCTTCCACAAGTAGGGGAACAACTCTATCATAATCAACAGCAAGATATCCATTCTTGCGTGTTGTAACTGCTTCTGGTAAAACTTCTTCAAGTTCCTGTGCAATTACACCAACATCTTTACCTGTCTTTCCAGACTTATCATTCCAATCATATGTGTTACCACTGATTGATATAACTTTAGCAAGAGGATCATCAATAGGAGTAATATTATCTTTCAATCTAGCATCAGATGTGTAGAATGCAGTGATGTCTCCTTCTACATTNAAGTCTGATGTNATTGTTGTAACTGTACTGATTGAAACACTACTTCCAATCGCAGCACCTATAACAAGATCTCCACCTCTGGTATCAATAGTTGTTGTACCACCAACACCAAGTCTAATTCCATCAATGTATGCAGTTTCAAATGCTTGGTCTTCCTTACCAATGTATGCTCCTTTATCAACGTCAGGAATAATACCTGTCTCAGCAACTATCTCATCGCCAAATGTTGATTTACCAGAGATACCCATACCACCTGTAACAACAAGAGCACCAGTAGTTCTACTTGTTGATGGAGTGGCATCATCTAACTTAAGATTTCCAGTAATTGTTGCTGTATTTCTAAGTCTAACTTCTCCATTAAAGGTAACAGGACCATCAAACTGAGATAATACTGTTCCAGATTTACCACCCTCAACTCTTAATCTTTCTTTGATTAATACTTCATCGAATACAACACTTAATCTACCTGCCTCTTGTCCAGTTACAGTAGGAGAAGGAACATCAAATGTTCTCTCTTGTCCAGTTGCAGAACTGGATTTCTTATTACCAATAAAGAAGTCTCCTTCGCTGTTCATACCAGTATAAACAACGACACCCGCAGATTTCTTCTGAGACTGTGCTAAGAAGGATTCTTGATCTGTTAAGGTTCTTACCTGTACTTGAGGTAGACCAGTAGAGTAGTTACCTGGACCAAAACCAAGATATTCAAATGTATGTCCAGAAGCACGAATAATAGATGGTCGTCTTAATTCAATTGCTCTTGGTTTTATCTTCTTAGCAATTGATTGTGAATCATGAGTTTCTTTTGGAGTTCCAAATACACCACGGATAACATTCAGTTCATTGAGATTAGTTCCGCTAAATTCAGAATTAGCAATCCTCATTATCTCATTATCAATTTGGATATAAGATCCGAGTGGGAATTGATTTAGAGTTGCAATACCACAGAGAACATTATCAGTAACAGCAATGACATCGCCAGTTGTTATTGGTGTATGTAAGAAGAACTTATCTCCNTCATATGGAGAGANTCCTCTTGTTCCTANATTCTCTACTACTCCNTCAGAAGCAGCATTATTAGCATCAAAACCATGAGGTAATAGATATGAAGCACCTGATAATGAATCAGATGTTTTAANTGTGAATGTAGTAACACCAACNTTCTCATTAACAACATAAGTTCCTAACTTATTATTGTTTGAATCTTTAAATTCAAGTTTAGATCCTGCTGTAAATCCGTGAGCAAAATCAGTAGTAAAGGTTGTAATACCTAAAACTGGTCCTGCGACTGTGTTTATATGAACAGAAGGTCCTAAGTTAAGAGCATACTGTCCTGAATGAATCTCAATATCTCCTGCAGTTATAGCAACTGCAACCTGATTCTTCTCAGGTATTGAAGCAATCTTATAATATCCCTCTCCAGTTGTTCCAATTCCTGTTATCTGAAGAGTATCTCCTATGTTTGTAGAAATACCTGAAGCAGATATTGTAACTCCTGCACCTGTACCAGAACCTAAAACTGATGGATCAAAGTCTAATACTTCTCCATCAACATATCCAGATCCCTTAGATATGAAACTTACATCTGTTATAGTTCCACCTGTTCCAACTACTACTTTAGCAGTTGCACCATCCCAAGTTGTGGTTCCATCGTTAAGTAGTTTAACATTATAATGTGTCCCTTCATTATATCCACTACCACCTGAGAATGTGCTATATGTGTTTACACCTGAGAATCCGTGCTCTCTATCAAATGTAATAGTTGCAATTCCTGCAGTAGCAGTAGTGAATATTGTTGTAATACCTGTAATTTTCTTACCGATACCAAAGTCTTCTACAAATGAATCTAAACTTTCTCTTGTTAAACTCTTTGTAAGATCATTAGATACAACTTCTCCGATTGGAGCTCTCTTTGCAAATGATTTTATAGGACCAGGATTATCATTTGGATTATCCTTATCTAATTCTGGATAAAGGTTAGTAACGTTCTGACTGTATTTGAATCCATTAAATTCTTCAGGTATTGCATTATTAGCATTTAATACGTAACCATGATAAACACCGTCTTGTACATCCTTAATGTAATCTGCAATTACCTCTGAACGATATACATAATAGTTTCTCTTAGTATCATTCTTTTCAAATCTTGGTAAGTTTAAGTTTCTTTGTGTAGTATCGCTATTGAATATTCCTGGTGTGCGAGTAACACCNTCAACATCAGTTGCTGAATACTCAAATGTATGATCATTTACAATACCAGTTACAGAGAATCTTCCATTATATCCTGTATCATCTAATCCACCAGTATTAGTTGTACTTCTTACATTGAAGATATTAACTAAATTACCTATGTTTAGTTGGTGTGGAATTTCAGCAGTTACAGTTACAATACCTGCACTTCCTGCAATACATGTGCTGATAAATCTTGGGTTTCTATCAAAGTCATGGTCTGTAGCACCAATACTTACTCTTGTTGAATCAGCATCATTTCTAAATGCAGTAGAACTTGATTCTTGTATAATAAATGTTTCAGCAGGTTCTTTCGCATTATCAGCATCTTTTGGAACAACTATTCTAACTTTATATAATTTTTCATCTAAACTTCTAGAATCATCTACTCTTTCAAGGAAAGTATTGTCAGATGTTGCTGTTAAAACAGAAACTCCATTTGTGTTTAATGCACTGTAAATATCATTCGGATGAGTGGTATGTACGTACCAGTTACCAACATTGGAGTCAAACTGAACTGGGTGTCCTACATCTCCTGCTTTCTTATCAGAAACTCTACTGGTTATTGTTAAATCAGTACCACCATATACAGTAACAGGTGTGTTACTGTCAGCAGCTGCCTTAGAAGATGCTAATTTAATTGTAGTAGAACTTTCTTTTATTACATAATAAATTCTATCGTTAACAACATTTTCTGGAAGATCACCAATAGCACTGCTAACTAAAACACTTTCTCCAGTTAATAGATTATGTGTTCCAATATTGAATATATTATTGGAAGGTCCTGATATTACAGGGAATATTTTATATGCTACATTAGTTCCAAGAGAAGTAGTTCCACCACTAACAGTGTTATCTACCATACAGATAGGAGCACTAAAAGTACCAATACCTGCACCTAAGTTTACCTTAAGTTTATCATCTTTCTGTGCACCAACTCTATAACCTTGTGTTAAAATTGGAGGAACATCATCAAAGTTGTTAAATCCAAAGAGATATAATTGACTTGAAATACCAACTGCTGTTGTAAGACCAACATCTAAAGTTTGCCAATCAACATTAGTATTACCACCCTCTATTGATCTTGGTGTTATGATAGATGTTATATAGAATCTATTATCCTTATCAAACGCAGCTTTTCTAAATCCTTCAGAAGCAAGAGAGAATTGTCCAAAGTTTGAGTTAGAGTTAGTAATAGAAGCATCTCCACCACTTAAGGTTTCAAAATGCTTATTATATCCAATCGCAAATACAGACACGATCTGCATAACAGAATCATTACTGATCTTGATATGTGTAGTATCCCATCCTGTGCGATATACAGCATCAGAATCTAAGTGATATACTTTTGCTTTATCTAATGATGATGAACCAGATGATAGTTCTGCACCTGTTTTCTTACTTATAGATCTTCCTTCATAACTTCTTGTTGCTTCATTATATTTTACAAACGCACGATCATCTTTCTGTAGTGATATACCAGTAAACTGGGCAACAACCATAGAACGGAAACCAGATGCTTTTGATCCATCTGCATGCATACCTTGCATACCAAAGACAGATCTCAATGAAATATTAAAGATGTAAGGAGAAGCACCAGATACAGTATCAGTTTCAATTGTTACTACCGCACCACTAACATCAGGTAGAGTTAATAAGTTAGGTTGAACATATGGTAAGAGATAAGTGAATGTTTTCTCATTAATTATACTCTGTACTTTAGTTGATATATTATAATCGTTTACGTTATCAGGGACACCAACACCATCAATCTTAATTGGAGTTCCTTCATTAAATCCATGATCCAATACAGTAGTAACTGTTATAATTGGTCCTGCTGTACCACCACTACCAGATTCAATTCTAGCAATTGATAGTGGATCTGAAGCAAACGCACCTACAATTTCCCATTCTGGTCTCTGCTTTGCAAAAGCATCAGGTTCATCAGGATATTTTTCTGGAATATTTCTTATAGAACTGAATGCATTTGACAGTTTACTATAATACATATCAAGGTCAGTTATATCATAACCAGAAACCTTGTTAACACCATCAGCATATTCAAAACAAGTTAATTTATGGTGAGAGAAACTTGGTTTTGATCTGTTAGTTGTTGAGAAATCAACTGGGTCAGTATATACAGTTCCTAATTCATTTCCATCAAATATTGAAAACTGCCAGAAGTAGGACGTACCAGTAATTCTGAAGAGAGCAGAATATCCCGCATCATCATCTGTTGGGTTTGGAACATATTTTGGTCTTATTTTTGTCTTTCTTAAATCTAATCCAACAAGTGATGTACCACGAGGAACAATTGTACCACCATAAACACTATTGAACTTATATAACTGGTTATCTACCTGATTTAAATCAAAGTTTGAATCTAAATTTAAAGATATTTTTTCGGAAGGTGGAGATTTTGTGCCAGATGGAGAGACAACTCTTACACCTAAAGCAGGATCATTGAGGATCGCAAAACCAGGTCTATTATCTACAACGTGCTCGCCTGGAAAAAGCAAGATTGTAGTTTGTTCTATCTTATCGTTATTATTTCCTTTTAGATATGAAAATCTGGCAGACTCTATTAATGCCCTTTGAATCGTTTTAAAAGGTTTAGCAAGAGAATTTCCTTGGTTTTCAATACTATCGGTGGCTTCAAGATCGTTCGGATTGACATAAAGAGTCCTTCCGTCCGTGTTCTTGATAAAATTATCTAATTTATTAAGTGGCATTGTCGTACACGACCATGAGATTTCTATGTTTTATTTATGGTAGTAGAAGTTACCCTACTTTCATGATGTAGTACCAAACAANTATTAAAGGTCTGAGTGTGTTTGCATTTCAAACCACTCTTCTTCAGTTTCGGCATATTTTCCTAATACAGATGCTTTTCCATCGGCATCTAAAATACCAATAAGTTCCCCATCTTTTGCTCTGCTGATCATTTCATACTTGTTTTGCTGAAATTCTTCAGATGTTATAATGTCCATTTGGTTACTTAAGTGATAAATCTGCGTATTCAATTTGGTCTGCTTTTAAGTATTCTTTACAGACTTTCAATACACCCATGAATTCATCGGTGGTATCGCATTCTATTAAGTTTTCTTCTTCCTTGCTGCCAACCAATAAAAATGATTTGGCACATAAGTCTATGACCACATGGTCAACGAATTCAGAAGGATCAATCATCCACAACTTAAAAAGTACTATCATTATATAGCACTATTGGGTTGATGTCAAGGATGTTTATAAACCTAAGAGAGATTTTAATTCATCGGTGGTAAGACCGACTTTTTCAAGTTTTTGTGATGCTGTTAAGGTAGCTGCGGTTGAAACAATACTCCAAGCATTAGTAACTCCTATTCCTGCATCAGCACCACCAGTTGCTGTATCCCACGATAAAGCAGTTTGACGTAATACTACAGGTGGTGTAAATGTGGTTACTCCAGTGGGAACTGGTCCCCATGGACTATCAACAACCACAGCTGCTCCTATAGTTGAAGCATTAACAGAATAATAAGTTCCACTTAGGTCATCAATTTGACTCCAAGTTTGAGCACCTTCATCAAAGACTCTAACTTTTCCAAGCACTGCTTCAGGTGGAGCAACTGGAGTAGAGTTTGCGGGTGCATTATAGTATGNAGGATTATNTGGAGCAGATGCTTTTTCAAATGTNCCAGTATATTCCTTATGTTCCTCACCATAACTATACAGTGGGCAAGTATTTTCAGATTCTACAGTAACAGTGCGTTCTACACCATCAGCAGTTTTGCAGGTTACGGTTGCCATATACTTTTACAACAATTATCTAAGTTTAATTACACCTATTTATGTTTTTATAATAGGCAGGAAATTAATGTTTCTTGGTCTGGTCTCAGCACCATTGAATCCACCGTTTGAAGCGTTAGGTAAACCACCTTCAACATTTCTGATAAAACTAGAGTCATCTGCAGCAGGTCTGTCATTTATACCACCAGTCCAATCTTGGTTTCCAACAGCATGAATTGGTATATCATGAGTGTGAGTCTGGAATTGATGTTGTTGGGACGTAGCAAATCCTCTACCACTATCTACACCTCTACTATCGTCATATCCTCTAATAAATTCTCCACGAAGATCAGGAACATTAAAGTTCTGTCCACTTCCTCCGTATTGATATCCAATAGCATTGAATAGATCTTGATATTGTCCACCAGATGGGAAATTACTTATATTACCATATGATGCACCATCACAATACAGGAATCCAGAGGGAGGTGTTGGGTAATTTCCACTTCCCTTGTCACCTGCATACCACACAATACTACCTGTAACTACACCACCGACTGCACCTGTTCCTTGAATACCCTGAACACCCTGAATACCCTGAATACCTTGTCCACCAACAACACCACTAATACCTTGATTACCCTGAAGTCCCTGAATACCCTGAGATCCTATAATACCCTGTATACCCTGATTACCGTCACCAGTTTGTCCTTGAACACCTAAGATTCCTTGTATACCCTGAATACCCTGAATACCTTGAACACCCTGATTACCATCTGGACCTTGAATACCTAAGATACCCTGAATACCTTGAATACCTTGAGAACCTACACCATTATCTCCCTGTATTCCCTGTTGACCTTGAATACCTTGAATACCCTGAATACCTTGTGCACCATCAGCACCATTATTACCTTGAAGACCCTGAATACCCTGAATACCTTGCTCTCCTTGAATACCCTGAATACCTTGGAATCCTTGAATACCTTGTAGACCCTGATTACCTTGTATACCTTGGAAACCTTGAGGACCGAAATCTCCTTGAACACCCTGAACACCTTGAGCACCAGCTCCTTGAATCCCTTGGATACCTTGGATACCTTGGTCACCTTGAGCACCAGTTGTACCCTGTAAACCCTGAAGACCTTGATTACCCTGAATACCCTGAACACCCTGAATACCTTGATAACCTTGTCTACCCTGAATACCTTGAGCACCCTGTCTACCCTGAATACCTTGGATACCCTGAATACCTTGAGATGCTTGGTTTCCCTGTGCACCAGAGATACCTTGGATACCTTGATTACCAAATGTACCTTGACGACCTTGTACTCCTTGTCTACCTTGATTACCTTGTCTACCTTGTGTTCCCTGAATACCTTGAATACCCTGAATACCTTGGCGACCCTGAACACCCTGAACACCTGCAGCACCTATACCTTGCAGTCCTTGTATTCCCTGTGCACCTCTGATACCCTGTTGTCCAGTAGTACCCTGTGCAGCTTGGGTTCCTTGTGTACCCTGAATACCTTGCCTACCCTGAATACCCTGAAGACCTTGGAAAGTAGCATCTTCAATACTAATCTTTCTAACATTGTCTTGATCAGCATCATATATTAAAAGTAAATCAGTCTGACCATCAGCACTTGTAGTTAATATTTGATCTGTTATTGCTCTCTTACTTACCCTACCATCAAAAACTGTTGAGGTAGACACACCTGAAACAAATGATCCACCCTCGACAGTCAGATCTGAAGTAGAAACTCCACTACCAATTACAACTCCTGTAGTAAAAGTTGAAACTCCTATGAAACTTGAGACTCCTGTTACAGTTAAATCTTTTGCCTCTAAAGTTCCATCAACAAATTTTGAATCTCCTTGAACTTCAAATAAAACTTCTGGAAACTGAGTTCCTATTCCTACTCGATTATTAATATAATCAAACCAGAAGTTATCCGCACCACCAACAGTCGCTGCAGGAGTGTGGTATTGCATCTGTCCAATTGTTCCACCTGCACCAGAGGTAACAGCATTTGCAGTTTGCCATTCCATACCACCAGTAGCAGTCTTAATTAAAAGTTCTCCTGTTGCTCCTGTTCCATCAGTGGAATCAATGATAGCACCTGCGATTTTTACATTACCTGCTACATCTAATTCCCATCTTGGAACAGCACTACCAATACCAATATAACCATTGGTCTTACTTGCTAAGATAGTTCCACCAACACCTATATGAAATACATCTGTTGCAGTCGCAATTCCTGAACTATTAACTAATAAATATGGAGTTCCTGCGAAAGTTCCATCATCGTTGAATATTATATTACTAGCATTACCAGGTGGAGATATTGTAATTGTAGATATAGATCCAAAATCATTCGCACTTGCTTGAATTATATTACCGACAAAATTAAGTTTGTTAATACTATTACCAGTACCAACTAATCCACCCTCATCAAATATTGATATACCTGTTGTTAATATTCCTGAAGGAGCAACTTGCCAATAACGATCATATTGTCCACCATTTTCTACAGTAACTAATTGATAGTATTCATCTCTCAGAGGAAGTGTTTTCTCTCCAACAAATCCTAAATTTGGTTCTGTCTCTTCAGGTGAAAGGTAAACATGACGATCAGTACTTAAACCAGTTAATGGTGTAAGTTTTCTTCTGCCACTTAAAAACCTTTCCTTATTTCCCATATTATGTTGTACTGTTCTCTAGGATACTTGCAAGAAATTCCATTTGTAATGGTGCAACTAATCCACCAGCCTGAGCACCGATTTGAAGAGTTACTGTATTTAATGTGGTAGCACCTACAGCAACTGAAGTATTATATGCAGGATCTTTATCTTTTCTTGGATAATATTTTGTGACTGTATTGTTATCTTTATCGCAGGTAAATCCTAAAGAATCAGTCGCTATCTTAACATTTTTTCCAACCATCAATTTATGAGATCCAATAGTTACTACTAAATCTCCATTCGCAGGATTATATGTTGCATCTGTTGGTGTATGATATACAATACTTGATATGCCAACATTGACTGTAATAGTATCTGATGTGGTTGATTGAATAGGAATTGAGGTATCATAATATGGATCAGTTGTTCTTGGATATGCGTGTTCTGATGCATGATTATCCATATCACAAGTGAAGACTAGAGAGTTTGTAGCAATCTTAATTGATTCTCCACCCTTCTTCATATCTCCAACAGCATTAACCCATGTATGCGGAGATATGTCAGTGGAAGGATAACCATTAGGTCCTAATACCTGAACTTCAAAAGTGTTTGTAGTTACATTAGATATGGGCAACCATCTATTATATGCATAATCATTGACTCGTGGATATGCTTTTGTACTATTACTTCCAACAGACTGACCTACATTGATTGTAAATTCTGTTGTTGATGTAACAGTCACAGCAGTGGTTAATCCTGCAATAGGATCAGTCGAACGGGGATAAGGATGAGTTGTTTGATGATTATCTGCGTCGCAAGTAAATATTATTGAATCATTATCAAGCGTAATTGTATCATTGGTTGACATTCCGTGGGCAGAAGCAAATGATAATGTGAGAAGACCTGTTGAAGGAACATAGGTTGCTCCGTTAGGAGTCTTTTGATTACCAGATTCAGCACCACTCTGAACATTAACTGCATTAGAAGTTGCTGATGTGAATGTATGAATTCCATTACCATAAGTGCAACTAAATCTCAAAGATTCTGCATCAAATTTTACTCTCTCTCCTGCAGAGAATTGATGATCAGCAATAGTAACAGTCATAATCCCCGTAACAGGACTGTAATCTGCACTTTGTACAGTTGTTGTTACTCCACTCTTCAAACTATGAGCACCAATATTAAGAGTTAACTGTCCTGTCGATGGTGTATAAGATGCGTTTGAAACATTGTAATTAACAATAGTTGAAACCCCTACGTTTACAGTGAATGTATCAGTTGTAAAAGTTGTAATTCCTAAATTAAATGCATTATATTTTGGATCACTTCTTCTTGGATATGCATGGTCTGTTGTACCACCATCCATTGTACAACTAAAAGTAATACCATCAGTAATAATTCCGACTGTATTTGCAGTCGTTAAACCATGAGATGCTTTTGTAATTACTAAGTTTCCATTTGATGCATCATAAGTAGCTCCTGTAGGAGTAATGTTGCCCGCACCAGTAACTTTGACTGCTCCTGTTTTTGCACTTACAAATGTGTGTGTATAGTCACCACCCTGAATAACTGCTCCATCAGTCGCACGTACAAACTTATGAGTGTAATTTCCACCAGCTATTATTGAACTGGTTGCTGCACTAACAAATGTATGAACAGAGTTACCAACGTAAGTATGTGGATATCCAATAGCACCACCAATATTAGCAGAGAATGTTTTTGATATACCTACATCATTAACAATAGTATCAACAACGTATGATTGTTGTGGATCTGGGAAGAAGTTAGTAGTAATACCTGTACCACTAGGACATTTGAATTCTAATCCAGATAAAGTTATTTCCTGTCCAACAGGAAAATTATGTGGTGTTAAAGTTGTAACTGTTACAATACCACTTGGTTCATCATAGACTGCACCTGTAACTGATACTATACCAGTCTGTTTTGCATCAACATATATCTCATCTACTTTTATTGCATCCTTTTCTAATACTAAACGACCATCAATAAGAACGACTGCATCATTTGGTGGTATTTGTATATCTCTTATAATACGAGTATCTCTAAAATTTCCTGTGCTTCTTGAAGTTCTTCTATGCCAGAATGTTACTGCAGGATATGTCGCTGCAATACCAACGTTTGATACTTGAGCAAACAAAAGGATTGAAGAAACTCCCGTAGGAACCTCATAAAGTTTCTGAGGACCTGGTGCTACAGGAACTGCAACTGTTAAAAACTTATTGACTGGTGCGACTGCCATATTATCTCAATGCTAGTATTAATGGTGTAACTTCTGCTTGGATTGCCCTACTGAAATCTCTACCTCTGATTGTTGAAGTTGTTTGATCAATTGTAATACCTTCACCAATTTTGAAGTTACCAGCTTGGTCGGTACTTGTAAATGGTATTTGAGCACCATTAGTAGCAACAACTTCGTTTTCAGGAATAGGAACTCCACCCTGAAAGGGGTTCGCTCTATTTATATTGACACCCGTACCGACATATTCAAAGGAGTGTGAACTGGTTAATATTCTACTAATCCTAAACATTTCAGCAGTTACACCAACTCCAATACTATAAGGTATAAACTGATCAAGAGTTACTGTTGTAAGACCAACAGTTGGTGTAGGTTCCGTTGCTTCAGCAACAGTAAAGTATATTGGTTCTGTTACAGCAGTTGCTATTCCTCCTCCACCACCACCGATTGAGATTACTAATTCTTCATTAGGTAAGTAGTTTCTACCTTCATTAGTAACATCAATTGAAGTTATCGTTCCTGCAGTAGAAACGTTTGCACTTGCTTCAGCAGTGATTCCTTCAGGTCCGCCAGGAGATGAAATTGTAACTGCAGGTGGTGCTGCCTGACTATATCCACTACCACCATCAAGCATATCAATTTTTCTCAAAGATCTTAGAGGTGCAGTAAGTATTCCTGTAGCAGTTGTATCATCATAATCTGAAAGATTAATCTTGAAGAATAATGCTTGTCCGTTATATGGTCTTCTATAATTACCTATAGTATCTGCAACTCCTGTTAGAGTTGTTGTATCAGAATCTCCTCCGACTGTTGCTACTGTTGTTATACCCGTAAAATCAATTCTACCGACACCATCAGCAACTAATCCAAAGTTACCAAAGGAAGAGTTTGAGTTTGTTAGGTCGCAAGATCCACCAGTATTACAGAATATAGCAATATCGCTATTGATAGTGAATATAGAAACTAACTGTGCATATGCGTTGTTAGTAATCGAAACACCAATACCATTTTCATTATACTGAGTAAATGAGTCGCAAACCATAGACTTCAAATCTTGTCCTGGATTTACTGCTCCAGTAAATGCTGATCCTACATGATCTCCATCAATCTTCATACCAATACTATCAGTAATAAAGTTTGTACAGTTTCTAATATAAGGAGATCTCCATCTACCACTAGGACCTTCATTAGCAGGACCAATATCTAAACATCCTGATCTTGCACTACCAACTCCTGCAGGAGGAGGGAATGCTACACAACCACCAGTAATTTTTATTGGTGCCAAATTATCTAATGGATCTTGACTGTATGCAAAGTTTAGATTTTCAACAAGACACCCTCTTCTAACATAGAAGATGTCATCGTCATTCTGTGGATATATCGTGACCAAACGAAGATCTTGTCCAGTTACACTAACATCAGTCCTTAAACCGATTGGATTATTTTCTGAGTATACACCAGATCTTACGTAAATTGTATCTCCTTGTTGTGCAACAGCAGCTGCACCACCAATAGTTAACTTTGCATCTCCCTCTGTTCTACCACTATTAGCATCGTTTCCAAACTTAGAAACATAAATTATATTTTTAGAATCTCCACCTCTTGGTGCCCAAACTACTTTGCTATCTGGATAAGTTACTGTTGGTGCAGCAGTAGTTCCTATACCAATAATTGAACTGGTAATTCCAATAAGAGTATTAATTGCAGAGTATACGTTTGCACATCCCTCTGGATCATGATTACTATTTCTAGCAGAATCTGGTAATACTGTTTGATCAATTACTTGTGCAGAGAATAATGAATATGAATCAGTCCTAGTGTCTGGTAATCTTGTTAGACCTACACCAACAGTTACAATTCCAACTAATGATGTTACAGATGCAACTTGATCAATACGGGTTGCAGGAGATCCTATTGTTATCTGAGTGTATATGTTAAGTGTGCCAGTTACTTTTGCAACAGTATTATTCCTTATAATATCATTTACAATCGCAAGCATTTGATTGTAACCATATAATACTTCTGCCTCTTCTCCTGCTACAAATCTTCCATCAACATAATATTTGGTAGCATCGTAAACTCTATCATTACCACTAAATGATAAGTTATACATTACAGCATCTAATACTTGTTTAACATCATCAATACAAGCTTGTGATCCACCTGTAATATTATGAGATGGATAAGTTGCTAATATTCTATCTACTGTTTCTGCAGCAATAAATTCTTTATTAACTTCAATCAATCTTGAACATAGAGCATATTCAGTATTGATTGCAGGTATTTGATATGATCTTGGATATGGAGCATTATTAATAACATACTTTGCTACATTAGAAGCATAATTGACTGCAGTTGAAGTTGCATCTTTAATTGAATATCCATTAGTGTCTGTACCAGTGATATGCAATAAAGTATTTCCATTGTAATAAGATAATCCTGCACCAACACTCTGTTCATTACCACCTCTTGTTATATCATTTGCAACAGAATATAAAATTGATTTTATGTCATCTCTACAATTTCTGTAATTAGATGTTGTTAAAGAAAAACTAGGAGTTAGATACTCAGTACTTGTAATAAATCCAACTGATTCTGCAGCAATAAAATCAGCATTTTGTCTAAGTAACGCAGCTGCATCAAAGAATCTAGGTGCTATCAGTCCAGTTGTACCAACACCGACTGATGCAAAGACTGATTTAGGAACTCTTACACTTTCACCAGTGGTGGTTGAATTGAATCCAACATTATTATCAGAATCATATACTGCACCTTGATTAAAGAATACATCTTTATTATTAAATTCAATATCTCTTGATGGTTGATTAGTTCCAAAACCAACAGATCCTATACCAGTGGTTGTAATAACTGAACCATCAGGACCTACTTTTAATGTTCCTTCAAGAGTTGAGTCTCCATCCACATTCATTGCAGAATCGAAATCAACATCATTGTAGACATTTAACTGATCCTGAAGAACTGTGTTCTGAGCAACATTTAAAGTATTTTGAAGAATGGTAGCACCACCAACAGTAAGTTTTGCTTCCAGTAATGCATCATCTTCTATTGTTACCTTATCTTTGAAAGTTGCAGCAGCACCAACTTCCATTGTGCCATATATGGTTGCTGAAGTTCCAACTTGTATATTTTCTGTAATTGATGCACCTGCACCAACATCAAGTCTGTTCTCTAATGTAGATACACCTACGACTCTTAAAGATCCAGCTATGGTAGTAGCAGATCCAACAAATAATTGTCTTTCAAGTTGTGTTTGTCCTTCAACAAATAATTCATTTTCAAATGTTACGACTCCATTTTCAGTTACAGTAAAATCATCTTCTATGGTTGTTATACCTGTTACCTTAAACCTAGAATCTACAGTAGAACCCGCACCTGTTGCAAAAAATCCGTCAGTAAATTCTGCTCTTTGGAAGAAACTGGAGAAACCTAATACAATAATATCTCCTTGGAATCTGGATATGCCTGTAACATGAAGATGATTTTGTGGTAGTGTATTTCCAATACCAATATAAGAGTTAGTTACAAGTCCCGCAGGTCTCTTTTCCCAAAAGGTTCTAATCGCAATATCTGCAATGTTAGGATTATTTGGGTTTACAGAACCCTCTACTAATTCTTTTAGAGATCCACCACCACTGGTAATCAAGTTTAAACCACGGAATGATGAAGTACCTACAAGAGTCTCTTCGTTATAAACAAAAATACCTTCACTGAATGAAGGTTCAAATTCTACCCATTTTACACCTTGAGCATCTTTTGTTAGGAATGCTCCTAAAACACCAGGATTATTAGTTGAGTCATATAAGTTNGCACTCAATCTCATGTCGCCAACAACATCTAATCTCCTTGTTGGATTTAATGTTCCTAAGCCTAATCTACCATCACTTTCTCTTATTATTAAACTTGCACCCTCTGGGTTTCCGTCTNCNCCACCAACTCTAAAAACATCAGTAACAGTTAATATTCCTACCTGTAATTCTTCTAATTCTTGATCAAAATTTACCGCACCTTTAAATGTACTAATACCATTAAAGATAGCATTACCTGCTACATTAAGATCTCCAAATTCATTATCATCNCCATCAAAATCATAATATAATTTACCAAAAACATAAACGTCTTTNTANAACTTTGCNTCCTCNTTNTGTATCGTTGGTTTTCCAATTATAGTNAGNTCTTCTCTNTGTTCTTCCATNAGATANNAAGACCTCCTATTATATCNTTAATNGAATTTTGACTTAGTTGACCTTTTAGTTGATCTTGAAGTGCATTTGTGTCAATCTTAGATCCAATGTCTCCTAATCCACCAAGTTGATCTTTTAGATCAGTTTCAAATTTACCTCTAAATGTATTTGTTGCATCTGCAATTTCTGGTAATGCTTCACCTAACGCACTTTCCAAGAAGTCACCACCAACAAAACTTCCTGCAAAGGCATTTTTAGCAAAGTCTATACCCATTGATCTAGGAAGATTACCTAACTTAGCAGATACAGTAGCTTTTAATCCAGCTATGTCTACCTTTCCACCTCTAGCATTTAAGTTTATATTCTTTCCTTTAAGATCAATATCATTATCTGCCTCTAGGAGAATATTTTGTGCTTTGATTGTAACTGATCCATTTTCATTTGCAATAATACTTACTCCTCCCTTTAAAGCAGTTATAGTTATATCATCATCTTTTTCATTTCCATCTCCACCCGCAGCGATTTCTAGTTTTTTATCGCTATGAAGATGTAATGTTCCATCAGTTGTTTGGAACAAACTTGATTTATCTCCATCTTTGTCAGTTGCACCATATATCATCCATGAACAAGTTCCTCCATTTCCCATCTGGGGATTATCAGTATCAATTCTGAAAGTAGGACCTAAAGATATAAACTTTCTTTTATCCCATTCTTGTGCTTCTACGGGTCTAGACATTAGTATCCTCCTCCATATCCACCGCCACCTGACGATCCACCACCTGATCCCGAAGACCCGCCACCACTAGGAGGACTACTAGGAGGAGGAGTGTAACTCTGTCCAGACGTTTGTTGACTTGATGTATCAGTTGTTCCAGTTTGAGTAGTATTACTTGTGTTAGTTTGGGTTGTGGAGTCGGGAACATTTGCCTGTATGGATGGTGGAGATACTGTCATTGTAGACGCAACACTAACTGCTGTTCCAAAACTTTGTTCTGGAGTATCATATATTATTTCATGAGGTGCGGTTGTGTGTGCGATACCAACCATCTTTACACCCCTTGTTGGATGAATGTGATAAGGACCGTAGTATGGTTTTCCTTTTACATAACCAACTAAATTATTCTCTTCTGGATCAATACAGTCAATAACTTGTTTGATTTCTGCTGTTGGTTCAGGAGTTCCTAGAATTGGTCTAATTTGAGCACCTGACCCAGTATTACTATTAATAGTAATCTTCGGTAGAAGAGGAGTTATATTGATATTTAGTGGTTTAACAGAGACTACACCACCCTTATCAATAACGAGTTTGTACTCATTTCCAAACTGATCAGTTGCTGTATCATCTGGTGAGTATCCTGAACCTGCATCATCAACCGCAGCATCAACAACACCGTAATCCTCTGGTTCTCCTGGTGGATATCCTTCCCCTTCAGATACAACATAAAGACCTACAACTTCTCCTTTTTTAATTAGTGCTCTACCAACTGCACCATATCCTTGCTTACAATCATCAACAATCTCAACAAAAGGAGGGAACTCATATCCTGTGCCAGGTTTAGTAACTCTAAGACCAATAACACTTGCAGTGGTGTCTGGTTCTGCTATATCACCACTCAATAATCCCATTAGAACTTCTCCTGCAGCTCCAAATCCATTTCCACCAAATATTCTAACTTTTGGTTTACCACAATTTCCAGTTGATTTTAATCCACCAAAACATTCTGATGCAGGGTCACTAAAATCTGTAGCAAAGTTTGGAATACCTAAACCCCTATCTAAAGAACCTGCAAGTCCTTCTGCTTTTTGAACAAAACTATTCGCAGAATCTAATATACTCTCTGCACTAGTTGCAAATTCTGATATTCCTCCTCCTATTGTGAATGATGAAGATTTACCTGTACACTTATCAAAACCTTGTCCACAATCAAGTATTGCACCTGGACTAGTGAGCATATCTACTTTACTTCTAATACTATCGGTAATACTATATCCTTTGGATAGCACTTTACTTATACTTCCAAGAGGACCTGCTAAAGTATCGCCAATAGTATCAACTATACCATTTAAAAGTGATCCCGTAAATTGATCTGCCATACATTGTGGAAATCCAAGAACTTCATCAAATGAATCTGTCATAGATCTCAACATTGTTTCAACAGTTCCTGCTAAAGCAGCAGTAACATTACCTGCCATACATGGAAGTGCTTTCTGAAGTCCACCTACTGGACCAACCATTGCTTTTTGTGCTGCTACACCTGCTAAATGTGCTGCTACAGGGTTTTGAGATACTGCTAACACCTGATTAAAAACAGTGTCATATAATACCTTTAATCCTGTCTGCACCTGTCCCGTTAATTCTCCAACAACATTTTCACTAATATCTCCAACTAAACCATTAACACCTGTTGTGATGGTTTTACTTGTGCTTTTTATCAATTGATCTATCTTATCAATTTTTCCTTCTCCCGCCTCTGAAAGTTTTTTGAAATCTTCTATAAAATTATTAACACTTGACTGTACTTTAGTTGTACTACTATCTGTGCAAGCACTACCTTTGGTAACTGCTTTACCAATATTATTACTTATGGTTACATTATCATTTTTATCTGCATTTTCCTTTGTTGTAGCAACTGGAGATTTTTGACTATCAATTGTTTCTTGATTTGATTCATCTACTTTAATTGCTTTATTCTGTTCATACTGTTCTTTTGGTATCTCATTAGTATAACCTGTGAATGGTTTAAACGCACCACTATAAGCTGCAAATGCATCACTGGATGCCTTTGTTCTACCAAAACTTGCAATGATTGCAGGAACTTGGGCATCGTCACCATCTAAGAAGAATCCTAATACAATTTCTCCAGGTTCAATGTATATTGACTGTGCAGAATTCTTTGCTCCTGTTCCCGCAGTTGGAGGTAACAATACGATTGCCAAAGGTAAATCTACATCTGGTAACTTTTTCTCATCAGGATGATAACCCATAATCCTGACTCTTCTTTTGAGACCCCAGTTTTTATTGACGTTCCAGTTTACTTTATGGTTAGGAGCTGGAGGAACTTGTCCTATCCACCATCTAAAACCATCTTTTCCAAGAAAATTTGTTTTTATATTATTTGAATCATCCATTATTCTTCATCCTGTGACTGTTGTTGTTCCCTATCAGGATTATCTCCTGCAAAATCTTTCAGAATTTTCATAACTGTGTATGATTTTTCTATATCATAATGATGACATAACTCTTTGATTAGGTAAGCACCAGACTGTTTATTATCTATAGCATCTGCACCTGTTGTTGCTGTAGACATTGGAGGAAATTCACATTCAATACACATTCCTGCCTCTAAATTTGAATTAAGAGGTATTGTTACTTGTAATACGTTTGTAAATAATGTATTATATCTTGTAACAGATTGCATTTGAAATTTCAATGGATTAGATTTTTTAAGATGATTCGTATCTCTCCTTGCCAATACCCCAATATCAAGTATTCCAGTCAATGATCTGGTTGCAGTATCTTCGATAGTATCTTCAGAACCTGTTTTGTTATCAGGATCAAGTTTTAATGGATACCTTGTAGGATCTTCAGAACCCATCAAAGACATATTATCTTTTTTTATCTCATCTTTTCTTTTATAATGGAGTGTTTCAAATTCAAAGTTATATGGATTGAAATACATGCCAGTGCTTGAATAGGTTCCTAATTTTAAATTTTTTACGATATCATTATTTTGCAGTATCGAAAAACTCAATATTTTAAAATCAGTATTTACGGGTCTATCATTTTCATCAAATCCTTGTGTTGCTTCTCCATAGTAAAATGGTGGTGCTTTTAGTTTTTCACCAGAATTACTTGTAAGTTTATAAGTTTCTTGCCTCATTAAACTATCAACAGATTTGAATTTATAACCAGTCTTAGTTTGAAAAAATAAAAATCCTGCACTTCCACCACCCGTTGAAGCAGAAACAGATTTCTTTGCCAACCATACTATTGTAGGAAATGGTTTTTTTAAATTTCCAATAAATCCATATGAATTTGCTGCCATTTCAACACTAAAACGATCTTTATCTATACCAAGAGTATCTGTTAAAATATTTTCAACACTAGCACCAATGTTCTGGTCTGGAGAATATTTTTTATAACATCTAACAGTTTCATTAACTATTGCTTCCCTAGAAGTCAAGTTAAGAGTGAACATTTCTCTTTTAGCATCTCTGGTGACACCTGTAATACCAGTTACATACATGTAATCTTGTGCTTTTTCAGAAAAATCTAATGGAATATTAGTCTCAACATTTGCTCCAATTTTTATCCTGCATATTTCTCCACCTCTAATAGGCAAAGCATTATAAAGTGCTTTTAGTTTATCATCAGTGCTTTCTGTATCTTCCTCATCTTCTGTAACAACTTGAGCTTCATTAATTACTAATACCTTTAAGGTAACACAAGGAGAAAATATATCTTCATAATAATCAACAGCAGCAATAAACGGAGTCAAATCAAAAGGTTTTTCGCCCTCCTTTCGTCTGTCCGAATGTATTAAAAATTCTTCTATTATACACTGATTAGTTGCTGACATGGTTCTTAATTAAGCACCTCCAATGCCTCTTTCTCTCTAAGTAACTTGTAGTCATCTCCACTCCTATATGCTTTCATAGCATTAGAATAACTTTTAGCACCAGACCTTGTATTTGCATAATCTGATCTTTGTGGTGGAGCAACGACAGTTATTGTTTCTGCAACAGCCTTTGGAGTTATTTTATCAAGATTGAGTTTATTTTTTCCCTCTATTGTTAATTTTTCGTTCTTCAACTTCTGTTCTGCATTATTAACCTGTTGATTAACCTTACCTACCATATTATTTTGTTTCTTTTCTAAGTTATTCTCATCACTTGTACTTGAATAGTTTTTTCTATATTTAACTTCACTAGAATCTATACCATATTTTTCAAGAGCAGCACTAATCTCCTCTTTAGTATCATACTCTGAAGGATTTTTCTCAATCTCAGATTTAACCAGATCATACATTCCAAAAGGAATAAGTTCTTTGTTATCATCCAATACAACCAACGGATCAACTTTTACACTAGTACCATTACCTGATGTTTCGTCACTACCCTCTTTTTCCTCTTTATCAGTGTCAGTATCTTTATCTTCTGATTCTTTCTCATCTTCAATCTTTTCTGGATTATCAAATGTTTCCTCTGCACCAGTAATGGCACCACTTAACTTTTTCCAACCTAATTCTACATCAGAAAATGCTTCTTTTAATCTTCCCGACTTATCTTTAAAGTCAAGTTCTATTATATTTTTTCCAAATGCAAGAACTGTTTTAGCTAGACCTTTTACAATATCAAAAGTTCCCGAAACAAAATTTGATATTCCCGTCCAAACATCCTGAATTATTTTTACTGCTTTTTCAATCGTATCTTTAATATTATCAATATTTTTAAATAACCAAGCACCCGCAAAAAGTCCAATTATTTTTAACACGCTATTAAGGATACCTCCACCACTTTTTTTAATAGAATCTTTGATATTAGAAAATGATGAGGACATTAAATTAGGTTTTTCTAATCTTGCTTCTTCTGCTTGTTTTTGTTGTANGTCTTTTTGTTTTATTCTATTCTCTTTAATAGTCTCTAAACGTTTTCTTTTCAATTCATTTGCTTTTTGCAATGCTGTTTGTATCCCAATAACAGTTTTAGACATTGATTTAATATTATTTTTTAAACCACGAAACTTAGACCTCATAGAATCTATGGGAGACTTTTTTCCTGGTGGTAATGCTGCTACTGCCATTATGCTAAGTATGCGTTATAAGTTGATTTTGAGAAATTATCATACAAATTATCTTTATTTGATGAACTAATATTAGTAGGCACACTGTTACCTGCAGAAGCATACTTTTTCCCGTTAGATTGTTGTTTCTGCCCAGCTTGAATCACATTTACCTTAACTGGTGCTTTAGCAGTTGGTCCAAGATTTTCATAACTTTGATTTCCCGTACCATTTATCTCAACACCATCGGTGCCTTCCATATTAATATCTTCTTTTTTAGCATCATTCTTCAAATCATTATGTATAGATTGACCCATNGCAGANACACTCAAAACACCTGAAATACCTTGCATACCTGGTATTAAACTGGTAATAGCACCTGCAGTATATAATCCTGCACCCACCCAGTTACCTTTCATACCTTCACTTACAGCACCCCAGATATCAAGACCAGTACCAATAATAGGTATAGATCCTAAGATTCCTTTCTTAGCAATTTTTTGGGCAGATTTCTGTACTACTTTCTTACCAACTTCTTTTCCTACTTTCTTTTTACCTATATTAAAGAATCCTTTTATTGCTTTTCTCATACCAGGACCGATTGCCCTTTTTATACCTACAAATGCTTTTTTTACTGCAGATTTGATAACTCTTCCTGCAACTTTAAATGGAAAGGTTACAACTTTAGTAACTAATTTACCAATACTTCTAGCAAAATTNCCTGCAAGTTTTATCAAATTGCCTACAATTTTATTGAAGAAATAAACTCCAGTTACTACTTGTTGAAGAGCAGAGTTTAAATCTATACCTAATTCTTTGAATAATTCTGTATTACCATCTCTCCATGCGTTAAACAATCTAAATGCTTTCTTTACAATAAAACCACCAAAAAGAACCATTATTGCTTTCTTCAAACCTTCAAAGAAACCAAATGTTTTCTTCTCTTGTTCCTCTACCTTTTTTCCTGCTTCTTGTTCTAAATCAGTTTCTTCTAATTCTGCCTCTGCCTCCTGTTTTTGTTTCTTTTCTAAGAAAAGACTTTGTTGTTTTGCTAATTCTTCTTGTATTTTAGCATCAACCTCATTTCCTTTTATAATTACTTTTCTAATGTTAGCAAGAGATGTTTGTATATTAGCAACACTAGCTTCCAATGCATCTACTCTCTTAGTTAAATTATTAACTGGAGCAACTAAGGCACCACCCTCTGCTTGTACTCTCTTTTCTTCTATAGCACCTTTACCTGCTAATACTAAAGCACCCCCACCAAAAGCCATTTTACTGGTTCTAGCTATTTTCTGTCTATTTTGTTGGGATAGAATACGACTTTTAAATATCTTCTTTCTTTCTGCAGGTGTCAAAATTTTTCCCGTAGCAGGATCTATCCCAGTATCTGCTGCATCCAGATTTGGGTTATTACCTATATTGAAAAATTGATCGTTAACCGCCATTTACACCATTTTTTAAATTTTCTTCTTCAATATATTGAGATAAGAGAGTTACATATATTTCTCTTTCCCAAGGCATCATATTTTCTAACTCTGTTAATGAATATTTATGATGCTGCATCAAGGCAAAATTTGTTTTGAAGTATGACTCAAGAGATTCGTGAGCCATGGCTAATCGAAAAAAGACGATAACCCTTCTAAAACGATATGATTACTAACTTTAGTTTTAGGATTAACTATATCAAAAGTATGTTTCAACTTTGGCATAGTCTCAAAAAATCTCTCAATTTTTTTGAACTGTTTTGAATTAAGTTGTTCAAGGAAAGCATTTAACTCTTTCTTTGTACAGTCAGAAGCAACAAATGATTCTTCTGGACTGAAAACTTGATCTATACATTCAGCAATCAATTCAAAAGTATCTTCTACCGAAACATCAGTATCATTAAAATTAGACTTAATGAACTGTCCTAGAGATGGATATTTTAATCTTAGAGTATAATTATCATCTAAAACTATATCCCTATCATGTTCTGGATCTACATCAAATGTTATTAGATCTATGTCAACTAATACAGGAACTTGTGTTACTCCATCATCAGGACAAGTAATATTAATCTCAACTTGCTCTCCAACAGATTTACCACGAATATGTAGGAATAGATATTCTATCTCAAAAGTTGGTAGTTTGTCTACTTTAATACCCTTTGTCAATATACAACTGGAAAGAACATCCTTAACAGCACGACCAATTTGTTTTTCATCTTGACTCTCCATTGCTATAACAAGAATTTTTTCTTCTTTAACAAGGAAAGGTCTATATTTTACAGTTTTTTTCGTAATAGGCAACTCTAACTCATACGTTGGAGTTGCAATGGTTGGTAAAGGCATAATAAATTATAGCAATTCGTATAGTATATAGCAGGGTTTTTTGAATTAAATAAATCCCGCACCGTCTCCAGGTAATGCAGCACTGTTAGTAGCACCTGATCCCTGATACTTTGTTGTTGTAGTTCCATCCCTACTGCCAACCAATTTACTTGTTATATCTTCTGTAATGAGTTTATCCTGAACATCAGGTCTTGTAACATCATTCTCACTTTGGAGTCTCTCCTTAATATCCGCTATAGTAAGATTATTATACCCTGCACCACTACGATACTTAGATATGTTACTAATAGGACCACAAACATAACGAGTGTATTCAAAAGCACAAGAGGCAGTTAAAATCTTAGATGCATCATACCCAACTTGAATAGCACCTAGATTTTGTGGGAATAGATTAAAGAAAGTATATTCTAAATTATTAGCATAATCTCTTTCAAACTTCATTATCTTAGTTTCTTCCATTCTATAATCATCAGGATACTGCATCCTAACATAATAATTTGATTTGCTTTGAGTTATAGGTCCTATTCTTCCACCAGGTGCATGAGTTCCACCTGCAGTATATTCCATCCAATGCTCTAAAAATTTTATAACCTTATACTCTTTATCAACGTAAAAATTAAGATTAATTGGTACATATATTCTACTATGTGCAAATTTTTCTGTTATTCCTGTATAAGCACCAGTGATGTTTGCAGTAGCAAGGGATGAGCCTGGTAATGTTGCCTGATTACATAACAAACCCATCTCTCCTGCTATAAATCTTTTATCTACTCCTCTTTTTCTTAAATAATTGCCTAATCCTCCAACTGCTCTACCGAAACGAACTTCATAATGAGAAGTTTGAGCTAGTTTAGTTAGAGTTGGTTTAAAATCACTTATTCTTCTTGGTCTCGGTTTTTCCACACTAAATATCTAATATGAGTTTAATTATACTTATTTAGCATGACATATAAAGGAAAATACCGACCATCTCATCCTGAGAAGTACAAAGGTAATCCCATGAATATAGTGTATCGTTCGTTATGGGAAAGAAAGTTTATGGTTTATTGTGATAAGAATAGAAATATATTAGAGTGGTGGAGCGAAGAAATTGCTATTCCTTACAGATCACCAATTGATAGAAGAGTTCATAGATACTTCCCAGATTTCTATATTAAAGTAAAAGAATCCCATAATAAAATTAAATCATACCTTATAGAAGTAAAACCTAAAAAACAAACAAAACCTCCAGTAAAACCAAAGAGACAAACAAAAGGTTATATTCGTGAAGCATATGAATATGCTAAAAATCAATCAAAATGGAAAGCAGCAACCGAATATTGTTTAGATCGTGGGTGGGAGTTTAAAGTAATTACAGAAAAAGAACTAGGAGTATGAGTAGACTATCCGATGTATTAAAAGATTTTACAGGTTTGGGAGATGTTGATGATATCTACCAAGAGGTTCTAGGTGCATTAACAGAGGGTGGTGCTCCAGAGGTTGGAAAGTATTATACTTTTGTATATCGTCCCAAAACACCTCAGTTAAGGTATGATGAATATCCTTTAGTAGCAGTTACGGGTGTGTTTGATTGGGGATTCAAAGGAATTAACTTTCATTGGGGACAATCAAGACAATATACCTATCCAGAGATAGTTGGTGGTCTGTATAATATAACTGATGAAGAGATATCCGATGCCCGAAATTTATCTTTTGGTAAATATAGGCTAAATAGATAAAAAAAGAGATAATAATGGTCAATTTCGGAGAAAATTACGCAGAGCAAGAGAAATATTTTGGGTCTGAAGAATATCAGTCAAGTGCAAAAGCAGCGATTAAAAGTGGTGCACCGTTACCCACATTTGAGAAAAATAAGGATTTAGGTAAACAGACTGAAGCACCTAGTGAAACACCAAAATCATCTGCACCTCTCAGATATCCTTATACAAAGATAGATGAGTATGATGATTATATGAGACTTGAAATTGTTTCGTTCACTCCACCAGGTTTAGAAAGAGCAGATGATTCACTTCGTTTAAAAACTAGTGATGAAATTGCGAAAAAAGATATTAACTATACAATTTTACTACCAGTTCCTCAAGGTGTAGAAGATGGTAGATCTGCAGAATGGGGAATGTCAAGTGTAGATGCAGTTGGAATGTTGGCAGGATCTACTGCAGCTGCAGGTATGAATGCAGAGGGTAGTATTGCTACTATGGGGGCAGCAGCTTTTGGTAATATTACAGGAGCAATAAATGAGTTATCACAAACAGATAGAGCAGTAGCTGGTAATTTACTTACAGCAGGAGTCGCAGGACTGGTTGCAAATGCTGTAGGTGGTGGAAATGCACAATTTATTGAAAGAGAGACTGGATTAACACTCAATAAGAATCAACAATTACTATTCAATGGTGTAACTGGTAGAGACTTTTCATTTAATTGGGATATAGTTCCAAGAAGTAAAAAAGAAGCTGAGCAAGTAAAAGTTATCATAAGAATTCTTAAACAATCAATGTCTGCTCAGAGGGGAGGAACAAAAACAGTAAAAGGTTTATTTCTAAAATCTCCAGATATATTTTATCTGACATATATGAAAGGAAAAGACCAACATCCATTCTTAAATGCTTTTAAACCATCTGCACTTACTAGTATGTCTGTAAATTACACAGGTTCTGGAACTTATGCTACATACCATGATGGAAATCCCGTACATTTAAATGTAGGTTTAACTTTCAGAGAATTGACACCAGTATACAGAGAAGATTACTTATCAGAAGAGTCAGGAAATGGAGTAGGATACTAATGGGATTTTTTAGAGAGTTACCAAATGTCGAATATCTGTCTCCACTTGCAGATAGAAATTCTTCTTTCGATTATATAAAAGTTAAAAACTTATTTCGTCGTGTAAAAATCAGAGACGATTTGAAAAAATACTTTACTATCTTTGATAGAATAACTATTAAAGATGGTTTCCGTCCAGATCAAGTTGCAGAATCTGTATATGGGCAAAGTGATCTTGATTGGGTAGTGTTAATAACTGCGGGAATAGTTAATGTAAACAATGAGTGGCCATTAAATAGTCGTGAATTATATGAATTTGCTCTCAAAAAATATGGTGCAAGTTTAAATGCAACAAAATATTATGAAACAATTCAAATTAAGGATCTTAGAAATAGATTAATTTTACCTGCGGGTCAGATTGTAGATGAAGATTTTTCAATACCAGACCCTTCTAATCCACTTACTAATCTAACAGGTAACGCAGTTAGAATTGGTATATCCAACTATGAATATGAAACTCGTGTAAATGAGAAGAAAAGAAATATTGAATTACTGAAACCACAGTATCTACAACAATTCTTAAAAGATATGAGAAAGATAATGAAATATTCAAAGTCTTCTCAATTTATTAATACAAAATTAATCAGAACTGCAAATACGAGAATCAAATCTCCATAAAAAAAAGGGGTCTAAACGACCCCTTTCTAGTATATTCTAATATCATTCTTGTGCTAATTTAGCAAAATATGATAACGCATCATCCTCATCTTCAGTTGATGGTGTTTGAGTTGCAGCAGTTACTAATTCTTCTGCTGAACCACGATCATCATCTTCATGTTCAAGATCTTCTGTTGGTTGTATGCGAGTGCTTCCAACTCTTAAAACAGATTCAAGTCTCTTCTTCAAATCATCGTAAGATTTGAATTGATCAGCAGCAACAAACTCTTCAAGAGAGTATTGCTTCTTCCAGATTGCTTCAAGAGCATCGTCATCATCAAGTAATGGAGTTACAGCAGCAAATTCAGAACTATCATAGTTTCTGTATCCTGCTACGTTCTTTGCCTTTAACTTGAAGTTTGCACCTTGCCAGAAATCGAATGGATCGATTGCTTCCTCATCTTCAAACTCAGGTTGCATTGCTGCAGTAAGTTTGTCAAAGATCTTCTTACCGAACTTATATAAGAATACTTTACCTTCGTTCTCAGGATTTGCGGGATCCTTTACAACGTAGATATTACTAATGTAAGTTAACTTACGTTTCTGCTTTCTAGCAGTTTCTTTACCTGCATCAGTTCCATTGTTCCATAATTCTGAATTGTATTCAGATACTGGATCTTTCTGTCCTAATGTGGTTAAAGAGTTTTCGATATACCAACCACCAGGACCTTGGAAGGCATGGGAGTATAGTTTTACGAATGGGAGATCCTCCTTGTCAGGGGGTGGAAGGAAACGTATAACAGCGTAGCCATTTCCGCTTTTGTCTACGTCTAGTTTCCATAAACGGTCATCTCCTGTTGCACCGTTATTGTTCATTTTCTCAACTTCTTTAACTAACTTTGCAGTTAAAGAGCCTAATTTAGATTGCTTTTTAAGATTAGCAAACGACATAATTGGATACCTCGGATTAATTGGATTCGTTGGATGTTTGGATTATAGCAGATAAACTATTAAAAGTCAATTGATGTTTTGTTTCAATGTCTGAATAGTTTCATTCATGGAACTAAACAAAATCTGCATATCAGTACCAGGCGGGAAACCCATACTTGAAATGGATTTCTGCAATGTTTGTGTCATTTTTTTTGCCTCTGGCGAATCTGAAAGAGATAGTCTAGTGTACATGACTTTCTGCTTTTCTAATAATGTAACTAGTTTGTCAATATGTTCAACTTTATCTTCACGGGACATAAATGGATAACCAAATGCACGAGAGTACACTTGTTCTTGTAACTTGTTGATTTCGACAAGTTCTTTTTTAACTATTTCAGAATCAAAAAAATTACTCATCTACTAAATCCCTCAGAATTTTTTTATAGTTGAATACATTAATATTTAGGAAAGGTAGATATTTCCTTATCTTCAAACTGACGGATTCCCACACTGGATCTTGTAATTTTGTATCAAAGTTTTTTACGAAAGANAATATTTTTTCCAGTATTGTAAGTGTCTCTAATGATATTTCTCCACCCAGATACTTTTTGAGAACTATTGGGTGTCCTTTCGAGCAATTGAATACTTCTTCTAATTTTTTTTCCGACAGCAATTCCGTTGATTGTTCTTTGAACAAGTAAGTCAAACTCTGCTGTCGTTTCATCCAGTCTGCGTACGTTTTTTCTCCAGAATTTATTATTTCTCCAATCCATAAATTTTGAGGTGTGTCGGCAGTTACAAAGTTTGCAAGTAAAAAATCTGTAATTTCTTGATCAGAATATTTCCTAGAAGTCTTTTCAAACCAATACTTATCTTTCCTTTTATTAAAGGATGTCATAGTTGCTCTTGATTTCCCTCCATACGTAAAAAAATCATACTTACGGTTAGTAAAATGATTTTTCATGGAAAGATATGTTTGATAAGTCTCAAAGGGTGTCACTTTCGTCTTCATCATTTTCTTCAGTATCTAGTTCAGTTATAGAGTCAACAGGAACCTCTGCCTCACCAATTCTATACCAGTGTTGAGGAATTCCTATACTATCTTTTCTAACACCTAGATATTCTAAATCAGGATAAGTATGTTCACGCATAATTGCTTGTAAGCGATAGTGCATTAACTCAGATTTAGAAGGCATTATAAGGGTAGTTTTGCTCTTGATGTAGGTTTCATAAAGTTAAGACGGGTTGCGTCCCACTTAAGTCTTTCTTTCAAAGGTTTTGAAATAAGTCTTGTTATTGATTCTACCTCAAGTCCATTAATTTCGCAATAGTAGCAAATAGCATCAATATAATTGAATTCTTCCTCTGCTACGATCTTTTCAATCTCCATAGCAAATTTCTGAGGAGTCAAAAATTTACTCTCAATTGCTTTTTCTAGTTCTTTATTTGGTTCCATAGAGGTCAAGTTTATCCCCAACAAATTTTCTAATATACTTGGTGAGGAGTTTGATGTACTTTCTTTTGTCATACTCTTCATAAACGACGCATTCTCCATTTTCACATGCCATGATAATTACAAGTTTCTTAACAGTTATTCCTGTTAATTCATAGAGCATACAACCGTATGCCATTGCTTGGACGAAATAATGTTCGATCCATTCTTTGGGTTTAGGTTTCTTAGATGTTTTAAAATCTATTATAGATAACTCTCCATCGTATTCTGCAATACAATCGACTGTCCCTGCAATACCTAATTCTCTACTATATAGGGAACCTTCCAGACAGTAAATATTATCTATTTTGTTTAATTTTCCCTTTGATATTTTAAAGAGAAAATCTGATATAGGTGGAACTTTAGGTAGTTCTTCATCATTTTTTAGATAATGTTCTGTAAGAGTGTGCATATCAGTTCCACGGGTTGTAGCCGCTTTTGTGATACGATCTGCCTCTTCATCTCCTACCTTTTTTCTCCAATTAACAAAGATATCTTTATTAAAATGACTAGTAACTGAAGTAATAGAAACAAGTTTAATTAACTCATCTTCTTCTGGAACTGAATAATAACGAACTCCATCTATAGTCTCCCTAGAAAGTTTAGGAAGTTCCAAATCAATATGNTTAAACATTACATACCTAACTCAAGTTTTGCAACAAGATACTCTTTTACTAGTCCAGAACGTATTATATCATCTAAACCAAATTCAATAATATCTACTGAAGGCATTGATGTTAATATTTTCATAAAATCAACAATACCATTTCTATCATTGGTTTTAGTTAGATCTGATTGAGTGGCATCGCCACAGAACATAATCTTACTATTATCCCCAACTCTTGTCATTATACTATCTAATTCGTGAAAATTCAAGTTTTGAAATTCATCAACTATAACAATTGAATTATCAAGAGTTGTTCCTCTAATAAAAGAGGTTGACCAAAACTTTATAGTTCCTTGTGCTTTTAGATTACCATATAGCATTTCAAAGTCTGCATCAGATGGCATCTGAAACATATATTTTACCATATGTTTGTATGGGATTTGATATATGTCTGCTTTATCTTCATGATCGCCAGGTAAGAATCCAATCTCTCTTGTAGAAACTAGGGATCTTACAAGATATATTGTTTCGTAAGGTGTATCATCACTCAATACATCTCTGAGTGCATTATAAAGAGTAATAAATGTTTTTCCTGTTCCTGCTACACCATACGCAATCAAATGCTTTCCTTGTGCATAAGAATCAAACAATTGTGTCTGATGCTCAGTTAAAGGGTTTACCTCTGTTAGATAGTGTGTATTTAAAGGTTTTTTTCTTTTCATTTGCTTGGTAGTTAGTCCTACACCGATTGGTTGCTCTGCTTTCTTTTTACGTGCCATTTATAATGTTTTCACCCCAGAACCTGGTGCCTTTTGTGCTTTTCGTAGAACATCGTTCCAGCCAGGTTTGGATTTTCTTAATTTGTCTTTCCACTCGCCAACTTCACCAACACCTGGTGCGTTATCTGGAGTGTAGTATCTTTCCCAATCGGGATTATCAATCTTCCACTGATCCCAGTCGTGGACGCTCATTACAACGTCTTTCTGTTCACCAGTCTTTGTGTTTACAACGGGATATGTAGCCATAATTATTAAGTGTTATAAAATTATTTAGTTAGAAGGATGAGAGAGTGCAGTTGCTTCGGGATCAATATATTTCGCACGAGTCAATCCAGACTCATTTTTGCCTAATCCATATCCCCAAACAGTTTCTTCAGTGATTGTAGCACCCTTTTCAAGATTTTTTCTAGTTTTCATATCATTAAGTATCTTTATCAATTTATCTCTTTCTAATAAAACCTCATCCTCATAAAAAGATATTATATCCATACACCATTTTTCTACAGTTTTTTCAAATGACATATCTTCTCTAAACTCAACATAACCTTTAGTTGTTGTAGGTCTAGGTAACTTTATAAGACATTGAGATTTAACAAGAAAAGTATTATCTTCAGTTTTTTCTGTAAGACCATAAACAAGTTCTACGCTAGAAACCATTCTGGGAAGATAGGCATGATCTTCAAGTTTACACTTTATTAAATACCATTTAAATTCCATTTTAACTCCACTCTAGAGATTCTGATACTGTAGGGAACTGTTCAATAAAAACCTTCCGACATGCATTAGCAATATCCATATGTTCTTTTTGTGTTCCGTGTGCTGAACGTAAATTTATATAGTGTATCCACGAACGACAAGAACCTGTCATATAGATTCTTGTAGGTGTACACAAAGGTAGTACCATTCTAGCACATTCTTTTGCAACTCCACTATCTAGCATCTGATTATATAATGAAAAAGCAGAACTAAACAAAGTATTCATTTGTTTTTCTAATTTTTCAACAACTGCAGGATCTAAATCATCTATTGAATTTTGACGATTCTTACTATCTTGTCTTCTTAATTCTGGTAATTCTATAGTTTCTAAAAGTTTAGCATCAGCATATCTTTGAGAAAACTCTTGAAATGTAAAACTACGATGTCTTAATATCTGTGCTGCTATTGCACGAGTAGTTTCTATTTCAAGTGTCATTGTAGATTGTTCAAAAACAGACCAATGTTGATGTTTAATACAATATTTCAACAATCCTGCAAATTTTTCATTATCCTGATTTGAAGGATTAGACACTCTAGCAATATATGCCATGGTTTTCTCTGCATCAGGTGTAATGCTTACTAATTTTACGTTCATTTACCAAATCCTTTTGAATTGTTTTTTTCTGCTAGGAGAACTTCTTCTTTAAGAACTTTTAGTTGATCCTTTATCTCTTTGAGTTTTTCATCACTATATAAATGATCTTGTTTTAGTAATCTTTCAAGTAACTTTATTAATCTTTTTACTCTAGTCTGGGTAGCCATCGTCATCCTCTAATATTTCATCGTAATCTCCAAAGAGAAATCCATCTACATTAGCTGCTTCTTTATATGCTTCAACATCAGAGTAAACCTCTGCTTTAAGTGCATCAACTGCTAATTCTAATGTACGAACAATGTCCTTTAACTTTCCACGATCCATAGATAAAATTTCATTTCACTCAGTATAGCACAAAAAAAGAAGGGGATCAACCCCTTCGTTTTATTTTCCATATAGAAACTGAACTTCAGCATTTATGATTGTAAGAAATACGGCAGATGCTACCAAAATTTCTAAAACTTCAATCANTTAACACTTGTAAGTTCTTTTTCTACTCTTACACCACGGTAAGTTAGATCGACCTTGTTAGTCTGCTGTGTTCTGTTTCTGTCGGTATCATACTTGATACCTCTGTATGTGACTTGTGCCATCGGTTTTCTCCTGTAAGTAGTAGGGATTTTTGCCCCGTTCCTTCAGTCGGCATTTGCGTCTCCCGTAGGAGATGAACGAACCCGTTCCGTGTCGGCTTACTTGCGTCTTATGGTTCAAAATCGCATTCTTCTTCTACTTTAGTTTTAAAGTAGTTTAATCAAATCTAACTTTGATTGTTCATCAAGATATTGATCTTGTCGAACTTCTGAAGCTAGATCTTTCCACCCATTACACTTAATAGTCCAATGAACTGGTTCGTGGTTAGCGAGTAGAAATGATAGAAAAATGTCCATAAGATGAACGTATGTTAGAATACTAACACATGTACAGTATATAGTCAAGTAATAGTGTAACTTCTGTTACATTTTTATAAAATCTTTAGAGTTCAAAATTTTGGCGGGAATTTTTTTCGACTATTTTGGTAAATAAAAGTCAATTTTGGTTTTGCCCTTCACTTTTGAAATACTTTTTAATAACTTCAACTTGATCTTCATACTTAGCAATCATATTAAGTTCCTCTTCGATTGCCTCTACGATATTAGAATGCTCTCCAATTCCTACAGGATTAGATAAGTATACTTCAACATTTGCTACGTGCTTTTGGATATCTCCTTGTGCATGTGCTAGAAGTGCTTTGATTAGTTGATTCCTCATTTAAATTTTGGTACTACTGTATTTAGGTTTATTTCTTCTTTTTTGATTGAGGACTTTTGTATCCCCATACTTTAGGACTAATAGTTCCTTTACCCCAATTTATTTCCTTTAATTCTTTCTTGAATTTATCATAGTACATATCAAATAATGCAGTACGACTACCTCTTGTTAGATCAAGACAAACTTTATCATCAACATGATACTTTACTATAAAGGCATCATTAGGGTATTCTGTTTTTGACACCTCTTCCATAGTGCCATTGTCTACTAAAATTTCACAACCATAAACATCTTTTGATGTTTGTTTTTCATTTGAAGACCAGTTTTGTTTTACTTCTGGTTTCTTCGTTGCTTTTTTAGCGGGTTTTTTTAATTCTGTTTTAGTTTCTTTCTCTGCCATAATAAAAAATTTCAGTTAAGATCGATTTCCCCATCTAATATCTGGGTATGCTTCAGCAATAATCTCTTTGGTCAATTTATACTTAGTTTGTAACTTCTTATCTTTTGTTAGAACTACAATCTCTGCCTCCAGTGGATGCAATCCTTGAAGGATGTTGATAAACATGGTCTCTTTACGAAGAGCACTGAGAGAATCGTTACCACCTTTAACGAAGTTATAGAATCTTTTAAACTCTGCTCTTATAGATGATCTTCCTTGATCTTGAGATCCTAAAGACCTAGTTCCCAACTCTCCCATCTTATCAACAGCATCGCGAATCTTTTCGCTTAGAGTTCCACTAAAAGAATCCTGCTCATCTACAGCAGCATATGGAACATCGCCTGGTGGCAGTGTGGATATTACAGTTTCATCAAAATTCCAAATGAAGATAGTCTTCAGAGCATTGTCTTCAAATTTTCTTAATGCTTCAATCTTTCTTGCTTTTGTTTTTTGTGCTACAACAACATCAAGAACCTCAAATAAAAATGGATTTACTGGGAGATCTGGAATAGGAGCTGCTTTTGTTGTCTTTCTAGTCGTCTTCTTCGGTTTCGTTGTTGTCATAATTTTCAAAGTTAAATGCAATTACCTCATCGGGAACCAAATTCCCATTCATATCAAACATCTCAGGATGTGGTTTTGGTATCTCTTGATAGTTTAGCATATAATCTCTCACTAGCCAACCTACTATAGATCCCAATGAAAAAAGTACAAATGATATTGGTAATACTGATATAAGTATTATATCGATAGTGCTCAAATTCATTTACGCACCTCCTTTAAGGTATTTGGTTTATTTAGTTTATGTTTCTTTACGGATAAAGAAAATTCAAAATAGAGGTTTATTTCTCTTTTGAGGAAAGAACCAACTCTTTTAAAAATAATATGTATTGGTTTGTGACGTTTTGGTTTATTTCTTATTAGTAGGAATTCAAAACCACGATTTATTTCAAGGTCATTATTCGATTTTAATTTATTCATCAAACGATGTTCTTCTCCTTTAAGTATTTAACAGTATCAATACAACCTCCTATCTTTTTACCATCGACTATGACTTGAGGAAAGGTAGACCCTTCTCCAAATTCTGATACAAAGGCATCTCTGTTAAAATGTTCATCTAAATTATATACCGCATAACTGATCTTTGTCAACTTAAATATCTTTTTTACNTTATCACAATAGGGACAATTTGGTTTGGAAAAAACTGCTACGTTCATCTTTAGTTCCTAAAACTATATTTATTTACTTAAGNTTCTCTTCTTAATCAAAGAAAAACATTTGCCATAATCGACAATTCTCTAAACAATCGCCAAAGTATTCTGAAGCAGCGTGTATGTTTCCACCACTGAAAAGAACTAATCTGTTGTAGACATTTCCTGCAACATCAACCACTTCATATGGTGTTTTGTCTAAGAAAGTTCTACCTGGAAACACTTCGTTACCTTGTCCAGACTCCCAATCAATCATAGTATTATGATGAATCTTAGTTGCTCTATGTCTTAACATGGTTGTTCCACACTCAGGAGGAGCATCTGGTGTNAAGTATATCATACCTGCCCATGCTTGTTCATCACAATGATATACCAGTTTTTCTCCTGCCCAGTTATGTTGGAACCTAGCATTCATTCCATGCTCTTCCCATTTGGTAATTTTGATTCCTAATAGATCTTCAAATGCTTCTTTTAAACCTGGTATGAAAAATTGTTTGCGAGTTCTTCTTCCGATGTAACCTTCATCGTCGTAATAATCTTGTTCCAGAGCAAACTTCCTGACCTGATCAGGATCTTTATAGAAATTATCAACTATAATTACTCGTTGATGTTTTCTATAATTTGGATTAACTGTAAGAAAACTATCACTTAGCATTAGAACCCTAAATGTTTACTACGTATAAAATCTAAATCAAAAGTTGTGCTCGAAACTCTTCTTGCATCTCCGTTTGGATTAGTTTCCATTGAATCTCCTTCCCACGGTAAGTAAGTTGGTCCTTGAACTCTCCAATTTGCACCCCATTTTTCAGTTAAGTAATCAATATTCAACACGTTGGATCTTTCAAGTTTCTCTGCCAACTCTGGTTCAGTCTTTTTGGTTTGACTTCCATGAGTATAGTATTCATCTTTCTTTCCAAATCCNTGATAATACTGACTTTCTAATTCTATTACTTTTTTTATAGGNCGATGTATGAAACGCATAATCATATCAGCATCTTCACAATATGCAGGATATAGATTTTCATCAAACAAACCAAATTGTCTAACAATACTTTCTCTTATAAGAAATAAATCCCAACTACCTACACCATAATCTCCTTTGTTTCCATGTACCATTCCAATCATTGGATCTGAATTGGCAGTATTAATCATTTCTTCCAAGAATCCTGGACAAAAAGAAACATCATCATTACATATGATCCAATATGGTGCCATAACATAGCACTTGATAATTAAATTCCAAGCACCTGATACTCCAAGATTACCAGGTAAATTTGCAACCTTTACCTTTTTAATATACTTATACTTTAAACTTGCTAACTTTGCAAGATCTTCATCAAGTTCTCCCCTACCATTATTATTAACAATAAAAACTTCATCAACAGGATAATCAATGCTAGTTAGCAAACGACTTACCCAAAAAGTACTATTAGTAACAGGAACTCCAATAACNGGTATCGACATAATTTTATAAAGAATTGAACATGTATTTTTCAGCTTTTTTAGTTTTACCGTCAACGCAAAGCATTTTATCTATGATCTTTTGATCGACCAGATCTGGGTGAACCCACCAATCTTCNTAAGGTCTTTCATCATCTGGAGATATATTATCTACAACTAATTTATAACCAAAAGANTCAAGGTATTTTCTAGACTTATTTCTAAAAGATTTAGTTTCATCGCAATAATAATCGTGTTCATAAGTTATAACAGCAAACCTATGAGTTTCAAATGGCATATTGAGAAGAATTTTATAAGTCACCTCTGGAGGATCGCAATCTAACTGCAAATAATCAATATCATTTGGCATATCTAATCCTAATAAAAATCTCTCATAATTTATTTTAAGAGCATCTTTTAGAACGCAATTATGTTTTCTTTCNCTGTTATGTGCGTTNACAAAATTCTCATCAATATCAATCGCAACACCTTTCCAATCATAATTAACTTCCATCAATGCAGTATTGTTTCCATAGAAAGAATTACCTGCACCAATTTCAAGGTAGGTTCCGTTCTTTTTACCATTTAACATGGAAAGAACAAACATATCTTGATAAGATTCCGCATAGTTCTTTTCTATATTTTTAGAGTTTCTAAAATTATGTCTAAGTTTTTTATGATCTTTTTTATTATACCAATTNAACTTAGGTAAACCTACATTATTATCTTTAGTCAATCTCTTAAGGTTGTCGATAACTGCTGCTCTGTAAGTTTCGTTAAGATCATAGTTGTCAAGAAGATCTTGAAGCATATCTCTAGCCTCATCGCAGAGACCACACCACCAAGATGATATTGCTTTCTCAAAAAGAATACCATAATATCCTGGATAATCAACTTGTGTACGAAGTGGTTCTGGATCTCTTTCGCAAAATGCTTCTGCTATACAGGCAGTTTGATAACAATCTTTCCAAGCACCATCATCGCTTTGATTATGATGTTCATAATGTCTTGCAAGAAGAAAATGTGCTTCTGGACGACTTGGCATTACAATCATTGCATTTTGAATTAATCCTTTAACAGTAAACTTTCTTGTTCCTTGTTTTTCATAGCACATCGCAGCACGGATCAAACATTCATATTGTAATAATTTTTTTTCACTTCTCTCAACCGTTCTTAGACAATAAGACATACAAGCTGCTGTCTGTCCTATATCCCAATAGAACATCGCAAGAAGATAATTTATCTCTGGGTCGTCTGGATTTTGAATGTAATGATGAAGAAGATTAGTAAGATATCTTTTATCATAATCAACTTCGTTAGGATTTGCTACCACTATCTTAGATAAAAATTGTTCTGGTGAAATTAGATTTAACCATTCTTTTCTTTTCTGAGAAAAAGTATTAAAGTTTAAATCATCTATCTTATCAAGTTTTTCTTGATAACCTTTTGCTATGATACCACAACCATAATCAGCGTCAACAACACACATAGCAAGATCTTCTCTCTCTTGCCTTAATCGTACATATGCTTTCCAACAATCTCCGTTCCAAATACCTCCCCGATAAGGAAGAGTTTGATGCTCTTCCAGTTGAGGATTCATATCGTGGCATACAATAAATCCTTTATCATTTAAAATTGCTAATGAATTATTGATATCTCTATAAACTTGATCTGCATGATGCAATCCATCAATGAATATTACATCAAAAGTTCTTTTATTATCTTTAAAAAAACTATCAGAATCAATATGAATAGTTGCAGGAGTAGATGGTTCTGGATCAACACCTACTTTATTTTTACATTTAATATCTCTAAAATTTTCTCCTGCTGAAACACCTATCTCAAGATAATTCTCAGCACCTACCTTATCAATTAAAGATTGAATAATATCAGTTCTTTTCATCGTACTTTCCGTATATAAAATCTTCTACAACTTTAGGAGAGACTCGTAATAGATACGCAGCATTATCTTGGAATCCAAAGGTCATCAATAAATCTCCTTTATAGTAACACATACCAGTACAGAATTCAACATGTGCATCCATAAAAGAAAAATCTCTAGAAAATGCACAGCATTGCCATGCTTTATTCCAGACTAAAAATCTATGCTTATAAAGTCCATCTTTTCTTCCAACTTCGCTGTCAAACAAATCAACTTCGTGAGTTAATGCAAAATGATAGTTTTCATCCCCTGCTTGTCCAAAGTCCATTGGAATAACATGAGATCCTCCTCTAACATCTCTTGGAATACTAACCATATCAGTTAGATGTGTAGTCGTTGATTTTCCTGTAATAGGATCTACCTTAACAACTTCTGTCGGATTAGACCATTTTACATAGTGCCATGGCATATCAGTAATTGCCATCCAATTCTTTTCGCAATATGAATTTGGATCTTTTGGAGGATCAATACGAACTCTTGAGACTTCTTTTACAGCATCTTCAGTAACTTCTATTTTAGAAAGTTCCATTCTGCCTTGCCCATTCTCTGTAGTATCTCTTCTTACTCCCGAAATATATAAATCTCCTTCCCAACGAAATATCCTAGAATCCTCAAGACCGACAAAATCCCACAAAGGTTCCTTATCTAATTTTGTTGTGTCTATTTTATTATATCTTGATATATTGAGATCATCATCCATCTCCAAATAATAATTTGTTGTCCTTAAGTGCATATCATTTTCTGGATGCACATACGTCAAAGGACCCCATTGATGTTGGAAAGTCTTTTTCTCTGAGTGGTAGAAAGTATAATTAACGTGTCTTAAATTTACAATAATCTTTCCATTATCATTATAAACAGATGGATTCATCAAACCCGTTCCATTTGTAATGGATGCAGGAATAATTAAAGGATGAATACTACCACCATTATCTAAAGCAATCTTCGCAAAGTGCATACACTTCAATCAGCAATATAGAATTATATATCATTATAGCAAAGGTTTGACTAAATTACAATCCCCCTTGTAATTTAAGCACCACCTACTCTTGTTGGGAATGTTCCGTGTGTTCCATTTCTAGTGTCATCAAGTCCACTACCCTCTCCAACGTGATAAAGTTTATCGTTTTGTCCTATCATTGAGAATCCATCATTTACAATACTACTCTTTATACATGCCATTTTTTGATGACATCTCATTTCTAAACCGTTATAGTTATTTGTACCATCTAATTCCCAAGGGAACTTACCTATACTGTCTGAATGAATTGGCCAAGAGTTACGAGGACCTCTACCTCTACCTTCATAGTCTCCACTACCAACTGTTGTTATTCTACCTGTGTTAAGTAAGAATGCACGAAGTCTATAGTCTGTATTACCACTACCAGATCTCTTCATATCTATAACCTCTCCAGAACTATCAGTAACATTCATAGGAACTGGATATTGTAATTCAGCATTTGTCATATGATTATCTCCAAAATCAGGAGTTGAAGCAACAAAGGCATCATATGTACCAAAACTATAGTTCTGTTGATTACCTACACCATATAACATTCCAGTTGATTTTTGTTTCAAAACCATACTAGCATTACCCTGATCCATATTTAACCAGAAATCTTCCACATCATTATATAATTCCGTCATACTCCATAATCCCCTCATTCCAGCTCCACTTAATTCAAGAGTTTTTCCTGCACCCCAGAAAACTTGTTGCATTGGAGAGAAAGTTTTACCACCACTCCAATAATCATTACCATTATTTGCACCAGAACGATAGAAGTTTTCTCCAATCCATGGAAGATAACCTGCAATGTGCATAACACCATCATGTGTTAACACAGCAGTAATGATGTAACTGTTATATCCTGCTTTAACAATCTTTTTAACTCCACCGTGTTTGTTAAAGTCATAAGGAACTTTTCTAGGTTGACCTTGGTATTGATCATCTCCAAGACCAAGAGCACCATAACCATTATATCCCCAAGCCCATAGATTTCCATCTTCATCTATCGCATGTCCTTGTTGATAGTTACCACCACCTAACCAGAAGTCTTTAAGTTTACGATTATCAAATACTTGTTGTGGAATCTTTGAAGGAACATAACTATTGTACCAGTTGTTATTATATCTAAAGTTTCTACCTAAACCTGAGTGTCCATTGTATCCCCAAGTCCATAACTGTCCATCAATATCCAAGGCACCCATAACAGAACTGGAGTTATTTGCATAGTCTCCTTCGTTACTTGTACCAATCTTGATTGCCTGAATATCAATCATCAATCCTTGTCCCCTCTGGGACTTACTGCCTTGATATGTTTGTATTTGTTGGTTATAGTCAAAACCACCACCATTATTATTAGTTCTACCTACTCTTTTTGTGTAATACCTATTATTTGTACCACCATCTCCCTTTTCTCCACTACCTTGCCACCCTGCACAGAAAACTTCTCCAGTATCAAACAAGAACATATAATGATGATAAGTGTCACCAACAGCTTGAATTATTCTAGGTCTTTGCCATGGTGCTGCAGATGTGCTATTTGTGTATGCTGAACCTCTAGGAGCATTACCATCATACTCATCCCAGAAATTAAACACTGAACTAGCAGCTTGCATTTGCTGTCCACCATATCCCCATTCTGCACCACCCCAACCATAGTTATCATGGTATCCTACGTGAGTACATTCATATTCTCCGTTTATTATGGATATACCATTTTGATCCATACCTGGTTCATCAACATCACCCATAGTAAAACCATGGTTAGTAAAATCATCTCTATTTCCAACAGTTTGTCTCCACCCAAAAGGATTTCTATTCCAGAATCCAATGGTTCTATCTCCTCTCTGTATATTTGATTGAGAAGAAATTTTTTCCCAGAAACTAGATCCACGAGTAGTTCCTTCATAAACTGGATGAATAAATCTACCGTGTTTTACACAAGCATATTGTTCTCCATTGTAATTAATAATATCGCCAGGATAATATTCTCCTTTATCCATCCACTGACCAGTCCAAATATAACCACTAGTATATTGTTCCCACCCTTCTTTATCGTGCTCTGGTTTATAATTCCAACCAAATCTATTATCTTCTCTATACTTATCAGTTGTGCAAATCCAAGTAGAACCACCTATCCTGACGACATCATTTTTATCGTAGATTTTACTTTTATTCCATTCCCCACAATAATCGAGGGTCATGTCTTTTGCGAAATGTCTAAGTTTATCCATTTTAGAGGTTGCTACGGTGTTGTAGGAATACTATGATCATTTGGATCGTCGATGGGGTCAGTTGACATTCCAACATTTATTTCAAATGTATGATCACTCATTGATTGTAATAAATTATGCTCTTCTGTAGTCAATGGTTTTAAACCCAATTGCTCAACTAAGAATGTATTATTTGGAGATGTAGAAGTGCTCAAATATTTATCTCTCAAACTATCATTCTGTTCTAAAATCATAAATGTATAATTAGTACCAATTTTTTCTTGTAAAGAGGCATCATTTTCAAACTGAAGATTGCACCATTGTTCTTCAGACATAGCTGCTAACTGCTCTAAATCTCCATCATATCTATCAACTGAATTTTCATCAGGCACATAGAATGCAGTTGCTATCTTGTCATATGTATAATTAGGATGTATTGCCCAGTATTCTGTTGTAGTATTAACACCAGTAACCAAACTTAAATGACTTGAATAAAGGAAAACTTCAGCTGATTCGGGTTCAAAGTCCTCTGGTAAACATCTTACTTGATCCTCATCAGTTATGGTTGAAATACCTGTAACGTTTCCTTCTTCATCAAACAAATCAATTTCACTCGTATGAGTTAAAATTCCAACGATTGGTTCTTCATTAGCCGCAGTTTCATCAAAGAGTAATTCAGTTGGCCAATTTAATGAATAAGTTTCATTTTTAGATATAATTTGGTATGTTGTTGAAATAGACATTTTAATTACCCTGCTCCATGATGATGAATTGAACCCCAGATATGACCCATATTAATTGCAGCACCCCAGTCATAGTTACGACCTCTACCTGTTAACTCTCCGTTATCAAATAAAGTCATTGACCAAGGAGTGTGACTTGAACTACCATCATAGTCTCCAGTTCCCCAGATGTCAATACAAGTCGCACCACCTGATGAGAAAGCAGCGTTACCTGGACCTTTACTATATGTGCTAGAGGTTGATGTATTATCAGCAGCGTTAGATCCACCTGCAGAATAGAAAGAGCAATGTAATTGTCTTCCTAATGCATACTGTCTTTGACCGTTCTGTTGGTATCTGATTTGATTATTTGTAACTGTGCTACTATGTCCACAACCACTTTCTCCATATCCATTCCAACCAGTTGCATAAACGTGTCCTTTATCAGTAAGGAAGTATTGAGTAATACCACCTGNTCTTCCAGAAGCACACATAGCAACACAATTTTTTAAACTCTGGTTACTGCTATTAGATGGCATATAAGTTATGTTACTAAGTCCAGTGTTAGAACCAGGAGAACTGCTATCTCCAGTTATATTGTAGTGTCCATCATAACCACATCCATAGTTGTCTCCATTACTTCTTCTCCACCATAAGTGTCCGTAACTGTTGCACTGGTCAGCCCAGAAGTTAACAATACTTCCTGCACCAGCCAAACTTGTTCTTCTTACTAAAGAACTACTGTTATTACCTGTGGATGTGTTATTTGATCCTAACTGTCCATATCCATTGTATCCTTGACTCCAGATATGTCCTTGTCCGTCTAAAATATAGGTACTATCAGTGTTTGCCTCTCCACAAGAAACAACAACTTTTTGAATTCCTCCGTAACTATTCCAGTTAATGTTAATTTTCTGAGGTTGATACGATCTATCAGAATCTCCAAATCCACTATTTGTAGGATAACCAAGATTACCTCTAGTATTATAACCCCAAGACCATAGTTCTCCCTCTTCATCCATTACACATAGACCATCTATGACCTGCCCAGATGTCAACAATCTTTCTTCCTCCAAAGAAAAGATCCTTGTTCATCGAATGAACCAGAAATACTCGATTGTTCACACCCATACTTCCATTAGAGAAGTAATGAATATCTGGAGATGAATCTCTAAATCCACCATTTCTATCAGAAGAAATTCCACACTGACCAGTATCGTTTCTACCCCAAGTATGAACTTCTCCATACTCATCTAAAGCAACAATATGACTATCACCATCTCTTGCTTGGTGTCCACCAGATACTACTTTTACAATGCTTCTTCCTTTAAAGTAAGCTTTATGAATATTAATACCCTGATCAGTACCAAGGTCATTTCCACCACCTCCACCTAGATAACCATTACCATATACTCCAGACATAGTCAAGGTTCCATTACTATGAAGGTTTGCCCTCATAGAAGTCCAACTATGATATGCTTGTATGATGGTTGGATCGTGATCAGTTCTATGTCTCGGTAAGTTTCCTATGTCAGGTTGCATACCATTCTTAGCATTCATAGCATTTGAAATGTCTGCCTCTCTTACCATGGTATGAGTTGTACTATAACCCTGAGTATAGTATTCGTTTGGTGTTCCACCCTCTGCAACTAACTGCCCACTACCAACAATGAACTGGTTTGATTTACGATAGGCCATATGACCTTCGTTATTACCTGCATTCCATCTCCATGCGTGTGGAGAGGTAGAACCTATACCTAAACTTGTATTCCAAGGAATATTACCATTCCATCTATTATTTGTTCCCCACTGAGGAAGATCTATCCAAGGATGCCCTTTCCATTTCCATGGTTGCTTGTTAGTGAATCCCATCACTCTCTGGTGTGGTTGAAGATCATCTCCCTGAGAGAACATTCTCCAACAACCAGGAAAATCAAACACTGGATCTACGTCTGAATGTCCTACACCACAGATATATGATGAATTATTTCTTTGTACTATATCGCCTGGAAGATAAACAGTATCATCATTCCATTCTCCTACAGGATTATAACCCTCAGATAATATATCCCAGTCTAACCAGTTAACAGAATGCTCGTACATTCCACACATTCTACGTGGTCCTAATGTAAATGGTGCATTAGATACACTTGATGTATTAAGACCAACTTGGTTTAAATATAAATCTGCTGTGTTTGAATCTACTACATTAACCGATGTAATACCTACATAAGGATCAAAGTGTTCACTGTAAACCATAAGACCAGTAGGTGGTGCCCATTCCTCTCCACTCTCAGAGTAAACACCTGGCATAGTACCATCAGCACCACTATATCTTTGGTGCGAAGTTACTAATCCCCACTTCTGAGTTACTGGATTGAATCCACTAAAATCCATACGGATTTTATTAGTCTGTATTCCTAAACTTGGTACAGTTCCATTTATAGTATTAAGNAATATTGGAGCATGATTTTTAGGTGTATCATTATTAAAAATATACATCCTATTGTCAAAGTCTACAATGTCTCCCTTACTATACACAGTCGAAGCATTGTAAGCACCTCGATGTATAAATTTAACTTTTCCTAGTGTTATGGTAGGCATTTTTCTACTTGTTCTCCTTTATTTAATAATGAGAGTTACGGAGTCTTCTCATACCGCCATTGGAAGTACCAGTTCCTATACTGGAGGCAGAACCAGAGTTACCAATTGATGGGTTCTGAGCGTGGAAAACCTGTCCTGTTCTTAGATCAGCCCACATGGTCTGTTTACTAGAACTTTGTCCCACTGTCATCATATGCCAGTTTCCGTAGTTAGCATATGGTTCATGAACACCTGGTTTCAATCTATAATTATTATTGATATAATCTGGATCTAATTCTCTTCTAGTTGCCCTATAAGAGTCAGAGTGCACTTCTCCCATATTATAAGCATTGTGATACCACTCTCCAATGTTATTATACTTTCTTGCAGCAAAAGTACTATTATATCTATACACCGCCATACTAATATAAGANCTGTTATNTCCNTGATTAGTTTCAACCATCATCGCGTTTGTGAAAGTTTGAGTTATTTCTGAAACGAACAGTCTGGAAATTATTTTGTTGACTTGTATTATTACTACTGTTACTTAAATTATAATATCCATTATAACCACAAGCATATAATGTGTTGTTAGTAATCGAACTTCCTCTACTCATATAGGAGAATACATGACTGTTTCCACCACAAGTCCAATAATCCACGCAGTCTGTTATATTACTTCCTTGTCCAGAACCTTGGTTTCCAGTTGATGTTACTGGGTTTGAAGGTCCACTGTATCCTGAAGTACGAACTCTAATTGGAACTTGACATCTGTTTGTATGGTTGTGTCCCAAATTACCATAACCATTATAACCCCAAGTATATACTGATCCATCTCCTCTTACGAGAGCATTGAATCCATGAGATCCAGAACCATTACAACTAAACTTCTTAACTCTTCCACTACTTCCTGTTAATGTTCCAAAAGCATTGGAGTCAACTCTACTAGAACTTAAGTTACTTCTATTACTTGTATCTCCTTGTCCTAATTGTCCGTAACCATTATATCCAACAGCATATAAATGACCTCTATCAGTTAAAACAAATAGTTGTCCATACTGTCCACCAGTTGCCCAGATCTCAACAATTCTACCATATGAACTAGGGTTAAATGAAATTTGTTGTGGAGTAGTTCTGGTACTTGTTGAAGAATCTCCTATTTGTCCATATCCATTATAACCCCAAGCATAGAGATCTCTTGTGCCATTAGTATTTTCTATTAAGGCATACATTGTATTAGATACACTTGTATTACCACCAGTTGTAGAAGCAATACGAATTGCTTTCTTACCTCTTAGTACTGTTGTACCACTTTTATTTACGTTTGCATATCCACATCTCTCAGGATGATGAACTCCTGAGTCTGTAGTTCTATTNTCTCCAGCTTGTCCNTGTCCNTTATATCCNGNATAATGAACNTCTCCATTATTGAATAANNANAANGNNTTANCTTGTCCNTGTTCTACTTGAATTATNTTTGGATATTCTCCATCTGGAGTTGGAAGAAGTCCATCAATATAATCTAAGTTACAGAAGTTTGCTTCATTTTGAGCACTAGTATTTGCACTATCATTATCATTCTTTGCAATACCAGACATCTTATAGTAGTCTCTTCCATATCCAATATATCCACCTCTACGATTGATATAAGAGAAATCATACATTGGATTATGAGTCCCGTATGTTTTGGCAGGACCAATACTATCTCCCATACCAACAAGAACACTTGTTCCTGTTGCACCATTTGTACTGTTAGTGGTTACATAAACTCCAAAACTAGGATTACTACCACCACTTCTTCCTGTATATCCTGCAACACTTGAATCAATAACGATTGATGGAGNTGAAGTATAGTTTTTACCAGGATTTACAATGTCACATTGAAATATTTGACCACTTGTATTAATATGTGCTACTCCTTCAAAACCTGATCCACCACCACCTGAAGCAGTTAGTCTAATCATTCCTGTTTTAGGACTACCTGTTTTTCCTTTAACTCTATTAGATGTCAACCATCCTGATCCACTACCAGTTATGCGAAGAGTATTAATAGTTCCTATTTTAGATTGAGATCTTGCGTTCCATAAAGGTTTGTATGGAGGACTGTATCCATCATTGTCCTTTCCAAGGAAAGCAGACACTCTTCTACTAATATGCTTAGATAAACGATACCAGTAAGTAGATTGTGTTCCTGGTTCATCTATAGGTAAAGCAGAAGCAGGATTATTATTAGTATGTGCTTGTCTACAAATATATGTTGAAGTGTCATAGTATTTCCAACAACTATTGTAAGCATACTCATGTATGTAAGTTACAATATCATTTACTTGATATGCTGTAGAAGAACTCCAGTTACCCCTGTCTCTTGTTAGACCAGATAGTTTTTCCCAATAACTAGAATTTTGTCCTGGTATGTAACTTCCACTTGAATTATTAATTTTACAGAGATATTGTGCACCACCATAGTTGACAATATCATCTACTGTGTAAGAGTCTGATGTATTGTATACACCTCTTACATTATATCGAACTTTTCCTAATGAACTTGTACTAATTCCCATTGTTTATAAATTTAGAACCAAATGTCCTGATGAGTCTATTGAAGCAGTAATTCCACCTGGTGCAACAAAATCTTTTAAGATTGGTTGAGATTCGCGAAGAAAATCATTCTTCTCGCTGTAATC
>FUFK010042150.1_pt1 | contig 49531 bp, 44 predicted proteins | sample 1021851 | NCBI WGS metagenome assembly FUFK01 (sample SAMEA51879418, study PRJEB19060) | metagenome | reverse complement strand
CCCAACTTGCTAGCTATCTTGTTTGGCGGTGGACGGATGCGGCTGATGATATGGTCGGGCTGGCTGGGCGCGATGCTGCTACTCGTGATTGACAGTATGGCGCGGCATGTGGCTTATCCAATAGATGTGCCCGTTGGCATTGTGCTGGCGCTGTTAGGCGGCCCGTTTTTTATCTGGCTGTTTGTACGTAGTAGCCGTCGTTAATCAAGTAACTATCAAGGATGCTCTCTATGTTCAATTCAACTGCTACGGCAGCTACAACCACTACCATAGACTATCATGAGCATGAAGATAATACTGAGCTGCTACGCTTACAAGGTATTCATATTGCTCATGGCGCTAAAGTGCTATTAAGCGTCAATTCGCTGACGCTACCTAGCCACAAGTTAGTGGCTTTTATTGGCCCTAATGGAGCGGGAAAAAGCACTTTGCTACATGCTATATTAGGGCAGCATACCGGATCAGGTCTTAAAACTGATGGACAGATTAGCGTTCATGGTCAGCCCATTGATGAGGTCATGCGCCATGGTCATATCGCTTGGGTCGGACAGCATGAGCGTTTTGAGTTGCCATTGACCGTATTAGATTATGTGCTGCTAGGCGTATCCCCTAATCTAGCTTGGTATCAACGACCAAAGGCTCAGCATGTGAGTCAGGCCAGACGCTTGCTTGAGGATTTTGAGCTATATCATTTGCTATCAGCGCGAGTACAGACTCTATCAGGGGGCGAAAAACAGCGTTTAGCTATCGTGCGCGCGCTGATGCAAGATACGCACATTATGATGCTCGATGAGCCAACCAACCATTTAGACATTCGCCATCAGCGTTTTTTATTAACCTATTTGCGTGATCTGGCGCGCCGTCAACATAAAAGCATCTTAGTCGTATTACATGACTTGACTCATGCACATCGCTATGCCGATGCCGTTGTGCTATTACATAATGGACAAGTTGTGGCTCAAGGCTCTCCTAATGCGGTTGTGAATAGCGAGCAATTAAGCGCGGTTTATGATGTCGATATAAAGGCGCATCAAACCGAGGACGGCATGCTATTTGTTTAGCAAATAACGCAGAGTAAATAAAAACCTCCTTCTCGCTAGAGTAGGAGGTTTTTATTTACACTAAAGTGAAGATTAAATTTAGCGGCGTCTATCACGATTGCGCCGCTCTTCACGCCGAGCTTTGCCTTTCGGACTGACACGATAAGTTAAATAGCCAAAAAATACCAGAACGATAATAAAGGCGACTATATATAAGAATATAGAGCTGCCAATAAACAATGATGCTGCAATCACAGGGGTAGCTTCCATGTCAGGTTTCCAATTAGTGCTTTTGATTATTATGCAATGGCGGCATCACCTTGTAAAGTAAACAAATTTAACTGAGAGATGAGCTCAAATGAGCGTAGACGTGCTGCTTGGTCATAGACGTTAGCGGTAACAATCAGCTCGTCAGGTTGGTAGTGGTCGATAAACTCAGCAAGCTTTGGCTGAACCGTCTCCACAGACCCGATAAATGACACAGACAGCGCATTATCAACCATCGCTTTCTCGCTTGGACTCCAAATAGAGCTCATATCGGCAACAGGTTTTGGCATTTGACCTTTTTCACCGCGGCGCAGGCGTACAAAACTTTGCTGAGCTGAGGTAAAGTGATAATTTGCCGTGTCATCATCATCCGCTAACAGTAAGTTNGCCGCTAGCATCACGTAAGGTTTATCGAGATAAACAGAAGGTTTGAAGTTATCGCGGTAAGCTTTGATCGCTTGGCTAATCATTTGCGGGGCAAAGTGTGAGGCAAACACATAAGGCAGACCTAAATGCGCCGCTAGTGTCGCACCAAAAGTTGACGAGCCTAATATCCATACGGGCACTTTTGATTTAGCGCCCGGAAAAGCTTGTACAGGACTACTATCGGTACTATCACCAAGGAAATACATCAGCTCTTGCACATCTTGCGGGAAGCGCTCAGCATCTTTCATTTGCCGGCGCAGCGCTTGAAAAGTCGCGCCATCAGTACCCGGCGCTCGGCCTAAGCCCAAATCCACGCGGTCGCCATACAGTGCTTGTAGCGTACCGAACTGTTCAGCGATGACAAGCGGTGCGTGGTTCGGCAGCATAATGCCGCCCGCCCCAATACGAATACGCTCAGTCTGGCTACCGATGTGCGATAGCAGCACAGAGGTCGCCGCACTGGCAATACCTGCCATATTATGATGCTCTGCCATCCAGTAGCGGTTAAGACCGGCTTCTTCGGCCTTTTGTGCCGTCTCGACTGTCTGGGCGATGCCCTCNGNGATGGTTNTACCTTCAGGTACAGGGGCTAAATCTAAAAATGATAAAGGAATGGTAGTAGTATTACTGTTGGTCATATCTCACCTATTATTGAGTAGTGATAAGCGCTCACAAGCTTTAGGCAGTCTTTTGTTATTATCGTTTAAGACAGCTTATGAAAAGGGCGAGCGTTTGATACTGTATATAATGGGGTAGATCATGAGTTTATCAAGGGCTGTGTTAACGAGAGTAACAAATATTAAAAGACTAGGTTGCGTGCGACAGAAATATTGTCAAACCACACCTTTATGATCGAATTGCTGCTGACAGAGCTCAATAAAGGCGCGGCCATACTGGCGAACCTCAGCATCATCACGCACCGCCATCCAACTGGTAAAGCGGCCAAAGTGATCGACCGGTATAGCAGTAAGGTTATGATAATGACTAGGCTCAAAGGCCATCTCCGCGATGATACCAATCCCTAAACCTAACCCAACATAAGTACTGATCACGTCAGCGTCAAGAGCCGCTAAAACAATATCAGGCTCTAGCCCTGCATCGCTAAAAGTTTTATCAATAGCGCTGCGACCCGTATAGCCACCGTGATAAGTGACAATAGGATAGCTGGCAAGCGTGGGCAGATCGATAGTTTCTAGACCGGCAAGCTCATGATCTTTAGGGACGATAATGCGATGGGTCCAATCATAGTAGCGGTGGCAGCGTAGATAGTTATTATGAAGTAGCGATTCGGTAGCGATACCGATGTCCGCCTGTCCGCGAATGACCATCTGCGCGATAGTTTCAGGATCAGCCTGCTGCAGAATCAAATTCACCTTAGGGAAGCGCTCTTTAAAGGCTTTTACCACATGCGGCAAGACATAACGCGCCTGCGTATGCGTGGTGGCAATGGTGAGCGTACCTGTATTAGGNTTATTATAATCGAGGCTTAAGTTCTCAATCGTACGTATCTCAGCAAAGATAGCTTCGATATGTGGCAGTAGTGCAGTGCCCATGTCGGTAAGGCCGGTTAAGCGCTTGCCTTGACGGATAAACACATCTGTTTTTAGTTGACTCTCAAGCGCAGCAATGTGCTTGGATAAGCTCGATTGACTGGTATGCAGCACCGTGGCTGCTTGACTTAAATTATAGCCATTGATCACCGTATGCCATACTGTTTCCAGCTGCTTGAGCTGAATTTGTAAATGTCGCTGGTTGACCACTACATCGATTGCCATCACTGAATCCTATTGTATGACGATACCAACCTTATCTGTATTAAAAAGGTCTGTATATGAAAGTAAAAACGTATAAGTATGCCGTAAAAGGCTAGTGTAAAACAAAGGTTTTATTCTTGTATATAATAAATAGCTATCAATTTATGATAATTATGAATATAAGACTAGGATTTTTAATATTAGTTATAAGTCTCTATTTTATCAAGGCAAAACAACCAAAATAGTACTAGCTATTGTGTTAGACACAAACATAAAAACAGCTGCCTTCTAAAAGACAGCTGCTCATCATCTATATACTCATCTATGATCAATCAGTTTGGCGAACCAGACTTATTTGGCGATATCGTAACGATCCGCATTCATGACTTTACTCCAAGCGCTAACGAAATCACGAACGAATTTCTCTAAGTTATCGTCCTGCGCATATAGCTCAGCATAAGCACGCAAGATAGAGTTTGAGCCAAATACCAAATCCACACGGCTGGCTTGCCATTTGGTATTACCGGTACTACGCTCACGTATTTCGTAACTATTGACCGTGTTGCTTGGCTCGTCACCTGTTTTCACGGGATGCCACGTGTAGTTCATGTCGGTCAAGTTGACAAAGAAGTCATTGGTCAAGACCCCAGCACGGTCAGTGAAGACGCCTTGTTGGCTCTGTCCATGGTTGGTATCAAGGACGCGCATACCGCCAATCAATACCACCATCTCAGGCGCTGTCAATCCCATTAGCTGCGTGCGATCGAGCAGCATCTCTTCAGGAGAGACTGCATAGTCTTCTTTGACCCAGTTGCGATAGCCGTCATGCAAAGGCTCCAAGTCTGCAAAAGATTCGGTATCGGTCATTGCCGCTTCTGCATCACCGCGACCTGCGGTAAATGGTACCGTAACCTCTATGCCTGCATCGTTTGCTGCCTGCTCAATAGCAGCATTACCAGCAAGCACAATCAAATCGGCCAAGCTCACGTCTTTATCAAAGTCAGACTGAATGCGGATTAACGCCTCAAGCACACGTTGCAGCTGCTCTGGCTCATTGCCTGCCCAGTCCTTTTGCGGAGCTAAGCGGATACGTGCGCCATTTGCACCGCCGCGATAGTCTGATGCGCGGAATGTACGTGCGCTGTCCCATGCGGTAATGATTAATTCACGGCGGCTCAAATCACTGTCCAATATTTGCGATTTTAGCGCTGCAATATCATCAGCATTCAAGTCTGCATTGCCTGCTGGAATAGGGTCCTGCCAGATAAAGTCTTCGCTCGGTACATCTGCCCCTAAGTAACGAGATTTAGGCCCTAGATCGCGGTGAGTTAATTTAAACCATGCTCTTGCAAATACTTCATCAAAATACGCTGGGTCGTTATGGAATTTCTCTGAAATCTCACGATAAACAGGATCTTTAATCAGTGCCATGTCAGCATCAGTCATGATCGGATTACGGCGGACACTGGGATCATGAGCGTCTAATGGACGGTCTTCTTCTTTAATATCAGTCGGCTCCCACTGCCATGCACCTGCTGGACTTTTGGTTAATGCCCAGTTGTGATTCAAGAGTAGCTCAAAATAGCCATGATCCCATTGGGTTGGATTGGTTGTCCACGCGCCTTCAATACCACTTGAAACAGTATCACCTGCATTGCCATTACCTTTAGGATTGCGCCATCCTAGACCTTGCTCTTTGACATCCGCCGCTTCTGGCTCGTCTTCTAGTGTGGTCGCATCGCCATTACCGTGACACTTACCAACGGTATGACCACCCGCGGTCAAGGCAACCGTTTCTTCATCATTCATTGACATACGCGCAAACGTCGTACGCATATCTTGAGCGGTTTTCAATGGGTCAGGGTTGCCGTCGACGCCCTCAGGGTTGACATAGATTAAGCCCATTTGTACCGCTGCTAGTGGGTTTTCGAGGGATGCACGGTCTTTATCGCTATCGTAACGGTTTTCGGTCGGTGCCAGCCATTCGCGTTCAGAACCCCAGTAGATGTCCTTTTCTGGATGCCAAATATCAGCACGACCACCAGCAAAGCCTAGCGTTTTAAAGCCCATAGACTCGTAAGCCATGTTGCCTGCCAAAATCATCAAATCCGCCCATGACAGTTTGTTGCCGTACTTTTTCTTGATGGGCCATAGTAGGCGGCGCGCTTTGTCTAGGTTGGCGTTGTCCGGCCAGCTATTTAGTGGCGCAAAGCGTTGGTTGCCAGTATTAGAGCCGCCGCGACCATCGGCACCGCGATATGTACCCGCTGAATGCCACGCCATACGAATCATCAAGCCACCATAATGACCCCAATCTGCTGGCCACCACTCTTGTGATTCGGTCATGAGGTTTTTCAAATCGGTTTTGACCGCTTCTAAATCAAGTTGTTTGAAAGCTTTAGCATAATCAAAGTCTGCTCCCATTGGGTCAGTCTTTTTGTCTTGCTGATGCAATATGTCTAGGTTCAAGCTATTCGGCCACCAGTCAGTCGCAGCAGAGGCGGTGGTAGTATGCGCTTGATGCATGACGGGACAGCCGCCCATGCTAGGACGCTGCGGTGCGTGTGTTTGATCAACGTTTTCNCTATGAATCGTCGGTCCCTTATCATCACCTTGATCATAAGTTGTATTGGTTGCGGTGTCGCTGTTACCTTGGTGGTTTATCGGGCAACCAGCGGTATCTTGCGTGGTGTTTTTTTCGGTTGGGGTGTTGGTTGAATCGGACATGGCAAAACTCCTAGGCTATGATAATAGAAAGAACAAACCATCAATCAAGTTAATCATTGTTGATATAGAGAGCATAACGAAGCGCTTTGCATTTATAAAACTAATATATAAGAATTATAAGTTTTAAATTATTAATCATTAAATCTTGGTGTGTTACTTCGCTGAGCTTGCTATTAACGACCTTGCTTTATCACGAGGAGAGATAGTGATGAGCCAATCAAACTGATACTGACGCTATCTCTACCTATATATTAATGATAAATAAAAGCGCTGTCAGATCTCTTTATTGAGAGGAGATAGTAAGATAAACACAGACTGATTTAACCTAATAGAAACCTCATNATAATCTGCGTTACCTTTGGGCAATATAAGCCTCTATGCAGATGTGACAATACTAGGCTAGTGCAAAAACATCTAGTCAAGGTAGCGGTTCTCAAGTACCATAACTGAATTTTGTTGTAATAAACGCATTGGTGCAACGTAAAGCAATTTTTATCGATCTCTTGATGGATAACTGATTCTAAAGATTAATAAAAATTGTGCGCAGTTGTGTTATTTGTCTCAATTGTTGGTGAGTTATTATGTCTGCTGTCAAATCTGTACCACCCAAACATCCCATCGCCAAAAAATCATGGGGCGAGGCGGCGAAAGCCTATCTTGATCGGCGTGCTATGATCATGCTGTTTTTGGGTTTTGCAGCTGGTATTCCTATTTTGCTTATTTTCTCCAGCTTGTCGTTATGGCTTCGTGAGGCGGGATTTGATCGCAGTGTAGTGACGACCTTTAGTTGGGCGGCATTGGGATATTCGTTCAAGTTCATTTGGGCGCCCCTAGTAGATGCGGTGCCGCTACCGATATTGACTAGATTACTGGGCCGCCGTCGTAGCTGGATTTTGATTGCACAGCTCTTAATTATTTTGGCGATTTATATGATGGCCAGCATCAATCCGACCGATGAGAGCAGTTTGCACTATATGGCCATGGCAGCCGTGCTATTGGGCTTTTCATCCGCCACGCAAGATATTGTGGTCGATGCCTATCGTATTGAGCTTGCCCCTGCGAGTTTTCAGTCAGTATTGTCAGCGATGTATACCGCAGGCTACCGTTTAGGGATGATTTTTGCAGGCGCAGGTGCGCTCTATTTAGCAGATTATTTCGGTTCGACCGAAGAGCTTTATAGTTACGAAGCATGGCGTAACACCTACTGGATCATGGCAGCGGTGATGGGCGTAGGTGTGGTAACCACGTTGATAATTCGGGAGCCTGTGAGCAAGCAGATACGTATTGATCGTCCCGCCTCTGACTATGCCCGTTTGGTATTGGTATTTGTATTGTCGGTCGCCGCTTTTATCATCGCTTTTGTCAATGTTGGTGCGTTACTGCCAGAGACAGACAGTGTGATGTTTGCCTTTGTACTCGAAGTGGTTCACCTGTTAGCCAGCTTACTGGTGGCATCAGTTGTGGGTTACCTGTCTGTCAAAGTAGGCGTGGTCAAACAAGAAATGGCCTATACGACTTGGGTTGAACCAGTCGTTGATTTTTTCCGTCGTTATGGCAAAAAAGCATTATTGCTACTGGCCTTGATTGGGTTATACCGGATTTCTGATATCGTCGCAGGGGTCATCTCGAACGTCTTTTATCAAGATATGGGGTTCAGTAAAACGGATATTGCCAATGCAGTGAAACTGGTTGGTGTCATCATGGTTATTGCGGGTGGCTTTTTGGGTGGTATTTTGGCTCAAAAACTGCGTATGATGCAGGCGATGATGGTCGGTGCCATCTTGGCTTGTGTGACGAATTTATTATTCGTCCTGCTCACTTATCATCCTGGTAGCTTGCCGCATATGTATGTGGCTGTGATTTTTGATAATCTGGCGGCAGGCCTTGCCAGTGCTGTATTCATTGCGTTCTTGTCTGCCTTGACCTCGATTCGTTTTACTGCGGTACAGTATGCTATTTTCTCCTCATTAATGACGTTGCTACCTAAGGTGATGGGTGGCTACTCTGGGGCTATCGTTGACAATATGGGCTATCCGTTTTTCTTTATTTTCACCTTTGCGATTGGTATGCCAATTTTGATCTTAATCTACTTGGTCGATAAACACATTGTGATTGGTGATAATGACGATATATACGGTGATAATGACAAATTAACAAAGGCAAATCCAAACCTGACCGATACTAGTGAGCCGCCGCGCGCTTCAGAGTAGCATTGGCAGTACTTTTATCTTTATTTACGATATCTTTAAGAGTGACTTATGACCGCATTGACCATTCGTCAAATAAAGCAGCAAATTGGCCAACTGATAAATGGTGAAACAAATCGTCAGATACCATCGTTTTGGCCAACGGATTGGCTATTATATGTTATTGATAAACCTTCACTATTTTTGATGACCGATGAGCGCTATCAGTTAACCGATAGCGAATCTGCAAAGTTTAAAGCAGGTATTAAAAAGATGCAGCAGGGCATACCCTTAGCTTATTTAACGGGACATCAGGCGTTCTGGTCGCTTGACTTTAAAGTAAACGCGCATACCCTGATACCGCGGCCTGATACCGAAGTATTGGTTGAGCAAGTGCTGGAATGGATTGAGAGTAATCCGATTGCCAATAATAACACCTCTAAGCGTTTGCTAGATTTAGGTACGGGCTCTGGTTGTATTGCTATTAGTTTGGCTCATGAATTAGCACGATCAAGCTGGCAAGTTATAGCTGTTGATTTATCTGCAGAAGCATTAAGCGTCGCTCAGCAAAACGCCACTGATAATCAGGTAGATAATGTCAAATTTATGCAAAGCAGATGGTATGAAGCGCTACCTTCTGATGCCATTCAGCGCTTTGAGGTCATTGTCTCCAATCCGCCTTATATCGATGAAGCGGATGAGCATCTACAAGGGTTAAAAGCTGAACCTATCAGCGCCTTAAGTGCGCCTAATAAAGGTTTGGCTGATATTGAGCATATCGTAGAGCAAGCGCCGAATTACTTACAGCAAGGTGGCTTATTAGCCATAGAACATGGTTACGATCAAGGCGAGACGGTTAGAGCGTTATTTAATGCTAACGGCTTTGAGGCGATAAAAACCGCTAAGGATTATGGGGGTAATGAGAGAGTGACCCTAGGACAAATAAAGTGACAATTAAAATGACAACTAAAACGCCTTCTACAGATAACCGGAGTCTCACGGACGCTGAGTTACTGCGCTATGCTCGGCAAGTGTTATTAACAGGCTGGGATATTGACGCACAGCTGCGTCTGAAGTCTGCTCGGATTGTAATGATAGGCGCAGGGGGTCTTGGTTGCCCAGCATCAGAGACGCTAGTGCGCGCAGGGCTTGGTGAGGTGCATCTCATCGATGATGATGTGATTGAGATGAGCAACTTACAGCGCCAAAGCTTATTTTTACCAAGTGATATCGGTGCAGCTAAAGCGCTGACCGCAGCGCAGATGCTCAAGCAAATCAACCCTTTGATTAGCGCGAAAGGTACGGTCGCACGTCTGACATTAGATAATGCTTATGAGCTATTAGAGCTAGCCGCTGGCAAGCCTGATCTATTACTAGACTGTACTGATAATTTCGCCACTCGCGATATTATCAACCGGATTAGCGTGCGCTATCAGATTCCATTACTTAGCGCTTCGGCGATTGCTATGCAAGGACAATTGGCATTGTATGAACCGCAGTTAAAGAGCGGCTGCTATCATTGTGTTTTTGGCGATGTTAGTACGGATGAGGCAGTAGATGAGCGCACTTGTGCCAACTCAGGCGTCCTTGCTAGTACTACTGCTATCATCGGTAATTTGCAAGCCAATGCGGCATTGCATTACCTCGGGCTGAACACAAATCCGCTGACAGGCAAGCTTTTATTGTGGGACGGTAGCCGTATGCAGCAGCGCATGATGGGCTATCGGCAAGATACCAGCTGCCCGATATGCGCGTTATGATTGTGTACCGCTAGCACCATCACAGCTATTTTAGATCATTNGGTTATAAATCANTACTTTTACACCTGACTATAGTTGTTNGGGCGTGTTGAACATTCGACCGTGGCACTGACAGAGACTATTTTTTAGGCGATTTGCAGATAAAAATGGTAAGTTTAGTTGTTCTAAGCGTCTATTTTTATCAATAAAGCGGCAAAAAATAGTCCTGTCCCTGTTGTTGTCGTGAGGGTTGATGCTAAAATCGCCCTAGTCGTTGCGACTGTTTAAATAAAATCAGCTAACCAATGCAATAAGCATTATCTGCAATTTTAACGACGACTAGAACACAGCTTTGATAAACTAGTAGCGATCAGCAGTGCGCATTTGTGAATGTTCAACACGCCCTATTATCTACTCCTTCTTTAATCATTTATTAAGACAGTTAGCCGTTATGAAATTATATCGACCGCATTTATTGAAGCACAGTCTGAACGTCGCCAACCGTATCCGCCAGACCGCAAGTGTCGCTGGATTATCGGCGCTGCGTGTGGCGAAAGGTGAAAAACCTGATGCGTATCTACTCAAAGAAACCTTTGAGCAATTGGGCACTACTTATATCAAAATTGGGCAGTTTATTGCTAGTACGCCATCCTTGTTTCCGCGTGAATACGTCGAGGCTTTCCAAGGGTTTTTGGATCAGACCACGCCGTTGCCTTATCGTTATATTGCACAAGTATTACGCGAAGAGCTAGCGGTTGATGGCTTAATACTAGAGGAGCGTTTTGCCGATATTGAAGAGCAGCCATTAGCCTCCGCCTCCATTGCGCAAGTGCATGTCGCCCGCCTCCATAACGGTGATGAAGTGGTGCTCAAGGTACAAAAGCCTGGAGTTGAGACGATCATGCAGACCGATTTGGGCGTGCTACACGGCGTCACTAAGCTGCTTGAGCTGCTGATGCCCTCGATGAAGTTTGCTAGCATCGCGCCTATTATTGATGAGATCCGCTTGCGCATGCTCGCCGAAACGGACTTTATCGCGGAAGCCAAAAACATTCGTGATTTTCAGCAGTTTTTGAGCGTTTCAGGTAATACTCGGGTGGTTGCGCCAACCGTCTATGATGAGCTGACTACCAAGCGCGTATTAACGATGAGCCGATTACACGGCGTCTCTATGATTGATGAGCGCGCGATGCGCCAGTATTGTAATGACCCGGCGCAAGTGATGGCAGATACTTTGAATACTTGGTTTGCAAGCTTAATGCTCTGCAACAGCTTCCATGCTGATTTGCACGCGGGCAATCTGATGCTACTGACTGATGGTCGTATTGGCTTTTTAGACTTTGGTATCGTCGGTAAATTAAAAGCGCAGAGCTGGCGCGCTTGCATGGGTATGATGCAGGCGCTGCAGGATAATAATTATCGGGCGATGGCGCAGTNTATGATCGATATGGAGATGACCAAAGGCGAGAATCAAGTTGATGTCTCTTCGTTAGCAGCGGACTTACAGCGCATGATGCAGACGATTATGGCAGAAGATATTGCCTTTACCAGCGGTGTCCCTTTTAATACCAAAGAGCAAGCGGATAAGCTCAATAAGATGATGCTAGAGATCGTCGAAGTCGGTAAGCGCCACGGTATTCACTTCCCGCGTGATTTTGCATTGTTGACCAAGCAGTTATTATATTTTGATCGCTTTATGCGCACTTTAGCTCCAGATATGGATATGTTTAGCGATCATAGAGTTGCTATGTTAGGTCGACCTGATAGCATAAGCGAATAAAAGCAGNTAGCGACGAGTTAAAGCGCCACGACATTTTTATATGGAATCTATTATATCTAGACCTCTGAAATGATATAAATATAGCAGGGTATGGACACCAACCAAGGACGATGGGTTATGAGCAAAAACTGCAATAAACGAGCGCAGCGGTCATGGCAACGAGGATTGCTATGACGCANGTTTATTTCAAGCGTTTGGGTACAATGTTGGTCCAGCTATGTTAAAGGCCTCAACGCGCCGCCTGATTCCTTCGATTACCAACGAAACCGTTATCGCGTGGATAGGGCTTTATTGCCTAGCCGTGGTCATGGGTTATGGGCGTTTTTTATTTACCGCAACCTTGCCTGATATCATGAGCGAGCTTTCACTGACCACAACGATCGCTGGATGGTTGGCATCGGTGAATTATATGGGCTATTTTATTGGTTCATTGATAGCGATGTTTGTGCCCCATCGCTTAACGTGGCGCGCCCTAATACTCGGTACTTTATTGAGTATCATCACCACTTTACTGTTGTTTTTGCCAAACTTGCCTTTAAGCCTTTGGTATGTCATCCGTTTATTAGCTGGAATTGCCAGCGGCATCGGCATGATACTAGGCTCCTCTTTTGTTATCCAAAGCTTTAGTACTCATAAACGCTCCTTACTATCGACGGTGCATTATGCCGGTATCGGTGTTGGTATTAGCGCCTCAGCCATCTTGACTTGGTGGCTACTTANCCTTGATCTGCATTTTTATAGTATTTGGCTAGTGGCCGGACTGACAAGCTTACCTTTGCTGGTTTTGCTCTACGCTATTCGCCCGGATGGTGTTTTGCAAGGTAACGCGCTAAACAAAAAGCCCTCTATAAAACAGACGTATATCAATTTTAAGCGTTCGCTCTACGAGGCGATGGTGGGTCAAGCCAAAGCGGTTCTGCTATTGTCATTGAGCTATGTGTTGGCAGGGTTTGGTTATATCACCTCAGCGACTTTTCTGCCGGTAATGGCGGCAAAACAGCTACCGACGCAGACTCATGCCGGACTACTGATTTGGTTAGTGGTTGGGGTGTTTGCTATGCTCTCTAACCCGCTATGGGGCGCGCTAGCTAAGCGTATCGGCGAGACCAAAACCTTGATCGGTTTGACGCTCTTGCAGGCTTTAGGGATGTTCGTGCCGCTATGGTTTGCCGGTGCGTTTGGCTTATATATCAATGCGGCTATTTTGGGTGCGACCTTTGTCGGTATCGTCTCCATGACCTTAAATATTATAAAAAATATAAACCCCGCTTACTCTAATTTATTAATAGGATTAGCAACTTTGGCGTATGCAGTAGGGCAGTTCTTAGGGCCGTTAGTGACTGTNGCTTTGGCTGGTGCAAAAGACAACTTCGATGCTGGATTACTAGTAGCGGGAGCCGGATTGCTGCTTGGACTGGTATTGATCTTAAGCTTTAGTCGGCAGATGAAGCAAGTACGCCAAGGCTCGTAAGCCAAAGCCAGAGCGTGCAAGTTATACAATACTGCGACAAAAGACCTCTCGCAGCTCAAAGCTAGTATGAACTTGCGCTACGCCTTCGATGCGATTCAGCCTATGTAATAAAAACTCTTCATAATGCGCCATGTCCCGTACGCGTACTTTAATNAAGTAGTCCTCAGTACGACCGGTGACAATGCTGCAGCTCATCACCTCCTCAAAGCTTCGTATTTTACGCTCGAATTGCTCAAAGCGCTCAGCGGTATGGCGATCCATGCTAATCGCAATAAACACCGCCAGTGGATAGCCTAATTTGTGTGCATCAGTTTGAGTATGGTAGCCGGTAATGATGCCGTTATCTTCTAGGCGTTTGACTCGGCGAGCACACGGGGTAGCCGAAAGGTTGACACGCTCAGCCAGTTCAGTGATGCTGATACGCGCGTCCGTCTGTAATAACTGCAATAGATGTCTATCAATCTCATCGAGAGGAAAGCTGAGTGGATGATTTTGCGTCATAGGATTATTATTCNTATTAGACATTATTTACCTTAAAATTAGAGGTTTTAGCCAATTATAANTAAATGATTAAGGTTAATCACTAATATAGACAATTAATTTATCAAATTAAGCCGTATTTCACTTCACAAACCTTGTTATTATAATGGCATCACTTTTGGTTTTGTTTTATGATAAAGCTAAGGTTAAAGCAACTAAACATTAAGGATAAGGGTAACTGCTCTTCATTGAGTCAACACTTTATCCAGATGATTTATCTATCGATCGAACTCTATTCATTTTAGGGACACCTTTTATACCGTTAAGGATCTGTTATGTCTGCAACCACCACTCGCACCGCTAAGATTACACCTAAGCATGCCGCTTTTGACTTTCGCAAGTATCGTCCCTTTGCCTTTGCGCCGCTATTATCGGATCGTACTTGGCCAAGTAAAACGATTGAAAAAGCGCCAATGTGGGCCAGTGTCGATCTGCGTGATGGTAACCAAGCCTTGATTGATCCGATGACGATTGAACAAAAAATGCGTTTTTTTAAGACCTTAGTCGAGGTTGGTTTTAAAGATATAGAGATCGGCTTTCCTTCTGCTGCGCAAGTTGAGTTTGATTTTGCTCGTCAGTTGATTGAAGAAAATCACGTACCAGAAGACGTCACGCTACAAGTATTGGTACAAGCGCGAGAGCACTTAATTGCACGTACCTTTGAGTCGTTAAAAGGTGCTAAGCGCGCTATCGTTCACGTTTATAACTCCACTAGTCGTATTCAGCGCGAAAAAGTCTATGGCAAATCGCGAGCTGAGATCAAAGAGATTGCCGTCGCAGGCGCGCAGTTACTAGTGGACTATGCTGCTAAGTATCCGGAGACAGAATGGGTGTTTCAGTACTCACCTGAGAGTTTCAGTCAAACCGAGACTGAGTTTGCAGTAGAAGTCTGTGACGCGGTTTGCGAAGTATGGCAGCCACAAAACGGGCAAGAGGTTATCTTTAACTTGCCGGCGACCGTTGAGGCGTCTATGCCTAATGTATTTGCCGATCANGTNGAGTACTTCTGCCGCAATTTGGCCCAGCGCGAGCATGTGATTGTCAGCCTACATACGCATAATGATAGAGGCTGCGCGGTAGCGGCAGCTGAGCTTGGCGTACTAGCGGGCGCCGATCGTATCGAAGGGACGTTACTTGGCAATGGCGAGCGCACCGGTAATATGGACGTCATGGTCATGGCAATGAATTTGTTTAGCCAAGGGATAGATCCTGAGCTTGATTTTAGTAACATGAGTGAGATTGTGCAGGTGGCGACCGAAAGTACGAACTTGCCAGTACATCCGCGGCATCCGTATGTAGGCGAGCTTGTCTTTACTGCCTTTAGTGGCTCGCATCAGGACGCGATTAAGAAGTCGCTCGATTATAACGAAAACCATGCTGATGAGACCGAAAACTTCTGGGATGTGGCTTATCTACCGATAGATCCTGCTCACATTGGCCGTAGCTATCAAGATGTGGTGCGTATCAATAGCCAGTCTGGTAAGGGCGGCGTGGCATACATTTTACAGCGCGATTATGGCTTTAACTTACCGCGCTGGATGCAAATTGACTTTAGTAAAGTCGTACAAAACCAAGCAGAACAGAAGGCTCGTGAATTGCAAAATGATGAGATCTTGCAGACCTTTGAGAGCACTTATTTGCAGCAAGGGGGTTTTGATCTACTCGACTATAATGTCAGCAACACAGGCGGTGAGGTCTTCTTCGATGGTCAAGTACAGATGAATGGCGAAACTGTAACTATCAAAGGCAATGGTAACGGGCCGCTGTCCTCTTTCATTGATGGCTTAGCTCATCATACCGGCAAGTCATTACACATTATCAACTATGCNGAGCATGCCATTAGTACCCAGCATATTGATGATGGTAACGATAATAAAACCAATGCCAATGCGGCCGCTTATATCCAGCTCAATGTTGATGGTGAGGTCTATTCAGGAATTGGCACTTGTAGCAGCACCGTCTCTGCCATGCTAAAAGGCGCTTTGTCTGCTTTTGCTCAAGCGTCAGTAACGAGCGCAGCATAGGTTGTATTAGCAGCTAGAATAGACTGAGCTGCAAAGCGCTTAGCTCACAGCGTCACTACTTATTGCGTCACCCAGTAAGCGGTGGCGCTTTTTATGTTAAAGGACACTTGATGCACTTGAGTGTTTAAATACTCGCTATTCGAGTACTAGTCGAGCACTAATCATCTAGATACTGAGCATANCNATATCTATGCGTCATGAGATGTCGTTTGATGGGCTAGAAAAAGGTGAGACGCATAAAGTTACTTGTCTTTTTAACGCTAAAGATTTACGCTGAAGGTTAAAACACTCATTACCGTTTTAACCATAGGGCTAATCACCGTTTAACAACGGGGCNCATTACGACGTCAATTTAATTAAAACGCCAATGAAAATAAATAAGTAAAGGCTAATTATGGAACCCCTCTCATTTGCTTCATTTACTCTAGCAGGTATCTTGTCCACATTTCCGGCTCCTGGTCAGCAAGTTAGCCAGGCGGTGATTACCACTCATATTAGTCCAGCTATAGCAGGTCAATGGGAGATCGAGCTTGATAGCAGTAATGACGCGACTTTTGAGCGCACTATGTCCAATGTACAACAAAGCGAAAAGGCTAATATAACGTCTGATAGTAGGCTTGGCGGCATTGTAGCGCAAGACGAGCGGCGTATCGTAACGCCTAATCCTACAGTCGATAAACAAGGCGCTGATCTGGCTATGAATCTATCGGCGGCTAACGCCAAGCAGTGCCGTGAGATATATCATTTTGGGGAAGACAATGAGATGTGGGCGGTGAGTGGTGATGAATGGACGTACGGCCGTTATATCGTCACGCATATGGACACAGGACTTCCTATCATTGCGCTAAAGACGATTTATGATAATAATGAAGTAGACTGCTCAGGTAACCAAGTGGATCAAAGCAATGAAGCGTTTATCGCTTTTTTAAATCATGATGGCAATCAGATGCAGTGGTGCGCAGATCCTGAGGGCCAAGAGTGCTTTATGAACTTTAAAAAAGTATTGCCCTAAGAGGTTAATGACAGTCGCTAATAAACCTTAGGGTTAGTCATTACCAAAAAAAGCCGCTATTGATAAAAATAGCGGCTTTTTTTTCAATAGCTATAAGGTTGCAAAGAAGGTTAAGACTTCTCAGCTGACTGTAATAGCTCATTTTCTAGATAGTGAATGTTTTGTGCTTCTTCCACAAAGTTGTCATCTGCCAAAATAACGTCACGATGCAGTGGAATGTTAGTTTTGATCCCCTCGATGATCAGCTCATCTAGCGCGTGCAAGGTTTTTGCTATGGCTTGTTGACGGGTTTGACCATGGCAGATGAGTTTACCGATTAAGGAGTCATAATAGCTTGGNATCTCGTAACCNGGATATAGGTGCGAATCAAAGCGCACGCCAGCGCCGCTAGGGCTGTACAGCTGCGTTATGGTACCAGGTGAGGGCGCAAAGGTTCTAGCATCTTCAGCATTGATGCGGCACTCAATCGCATTCCCTTGAATCTCAATCTCGCTTTGACGATAGGAGAGACCATAGCCTGCTGCAATCTTAAGCTGTTCGACCACCACGTCGATACCAGTAATCATCTCGGTCACCGGATGCTCAACTTGTACCCGCGTGTTCATCTCAATGAAGAAAAACTCATTATTCTCAAATAAAAACTCAAACGTACCGGCGCCGCGGTATTTTACAAGCTCACAAGCTTTTACGCAGGCTTGGAGGATAGGCGCACGGACATCATCTGGAATATCAGGAGCTGGCGCTTCTTCTAGTACTTTTTGATGACGGCGCTGTAGCGAGCAGTCGCGATCATAGAGATGAATAGCATTACCGTTACCATCGCCCAGTACTTGTACCTCTACGTGACGCGGGTTTTGTAGATAGCGCTCCATATAGACCGTGTCATCACCGAACCACAGCTCAGCCTCTTGCCTTGCAGCTTGGACTTGACCGACCAACTCGTCGAAGCGTTCAACGACGCGCATGCCGCGGCCACCGCCGCCAGCAGCCGCCTTAATCAATAACGGAAAGCCAATATTGCGCGCTTGCTCTTCAGCATTGTGCATCGTGACAGCGCCAACAGAGCCTGGCACGGTTGGCACACCGGCTTTTTTCATCGCATTAATGGCAGAGACTTTATTGCCCATTAAGCGAATATGATCGGCGTTAGGGCCCACAAAAGTAAGACCTGCTTCTTCTATTCGCTCAGCAAACTCAGCACTCTCGGCCAAAAATCCATAGCCTGGATGGATAGCATCAGCGCCTGAGATCTCTGCTGCTGTCAATATTGTATTGATATCAAGATAGCTCTGATTGGCGTTCGGTTTGCCGATACATATGGCCTCATCTACAAAGCGTAAATGCATTAAGTTAGCATCAGCGGTCGAGTAGACACCAACGGTCTCGATACCTAGAGCTTTACAGGCACGGACGATACGTAGGGCAATCTCGCCTCTATTGGCGATGAGCAGTTTTTTTATCATGAGGTCATCCTTGTCGAAGACGTTCTAGAGTAGGGTTAGTGCCGTTTTAAGCTTTGTAGCGGATAACGGGTTGACCGAACTGCACGACTTCAGAATTATCGACCAAAATCTCAGCGATAACGCCGCTTTGAGTGGCTTCTAAAGGGTTCATAATTTTCATAGCTTCGATAATACCTAAAGTATCACCGGCTTGAACCTGCTGACCCACTTTGACAAACGGTGGATCGTTGGGGCTAGGAGCAGCATAGAACACCCCAACCATAGGAGAGGTCTCAACGCTACCGGCTTTGGCTGCAGGTTTTTCACTAGCAGCTGCAGGGGCTACGCTAGCGGCTGGGGCAGCCATCATGGTTGGTGCTGGCGCATCATAGTGACGAGTTAAGCTGATATGTTCATCATCAGAACTGACCTCTAAGTTGACGAGCTCATTTTCTTCCATGAGGGCGATTAGCGTGCGTATTTTTTCAATATCCATTGTTATCAAGGCCTTATGCTTAAGTTCAAAGAATCGGGTTTGAAATTTTGTATTTATGGGGCTGACAGTCAATAAGTATAATGTTCAGTTTATCCAAACTTATCGAATGACAGTGTAACAAAGTATTTAATAAGAATGACTCATGATACCTATCTTCGCCGCAATGAGCAATCAATGTACAGTTGTTAACTGAAAATTTTTACATATTATTGACGTAATGAGTAGCGATAGCAATATAGCCTAAGTGTTATACCTCAATATCAGCCATAAAAGTCGCCACTCATCACAAAACAGATAACTCATCACGCTTATGGCGACCAAGCTATAGCTAAGCGTCTTTGCTGATAGCGCAAACGAATCGTCAATAAGATAGAAGCTAAAAATAAACCCGTAATCAACGCCATCCAAAACCCTTGCGCGCCAGTATCGGTATAGCGCACTAAATAAATACCAAGCGGTAACGCTACTATCCAATAGCAAAACAGCGTCACCCACATCGGCACAGTCGTATCTTGCATACCGCGCAGGATACCCGCGACGTTGACCTGCCAGCCATCGAATAGCTGATAAGCTAAGGCAAATATTAATAAATGCATGGCTTGAGCGCGCACGGCTGGATTGTCAGTGAAGGCCGCGGCCAACTGAGGCCGGAATAGCCAAACGCCAAGCATAGACGTCAATGCAATCAGTACTGTCCAAATGAGGCCCGTCACCTGTACATGGCGCAGGGCCAGCAAGTTCTTCTCGCCAAAGCGGTTAGAGATCATGATAGTCAGCGCCATAGCGACTGAAATAGGAATCATAAATAACTGAGAGGTAACGGCCAAAGCGACCTGATGCGAGGCGGTTGCCAACTCGCCAAGCGGACTAATAACCAGCGCCCCTAAGCTGAACAAACTGGCCTCAAAAAATATAGAAACCCCAATNGGTATACCCAGCTTTAAGAGTTTTGCGATCTGAGCACGGCTAGGCGCACTAAAGGCATAAAAAAAGCGAGTATTAGCGAATTGTGCTCGCTTAGTAAATGCGGTATACACTGCAAGCAACAACACATTGATCCAAAGGACCATAGCCGTCGCGACCCCGCAGCCTGCACCGCCCATCTGCGGCATACCATAGAGACCATGGATGAAGATGTAGTTAAGCGGAATATCAGCAAGCAGGCCGATGATACTAATAATAGTCACCGGTTCAGGCCGTCCTAAGGCTTCGCAATAGCTACGAAGTACGGCATAGACAGCGAGCGCCGGAAAGCCAAAAGAGACGCCAAATAGATATTGCGACGCTATTGGCTGAATATTCTCAGGAACGCCCATTATCGGCAGAATATTGGGCGCTAAATTAACGATAATAAACCCAATAATACCAATTGCTGCCGCTGTCCATAAAGACTGCTGCGTGATGTTTGGTACGTCGCTATGCTTATTTTGACCGACCGCTTCACCTATGAGTGGGGTTGTGGCAATCAAGATACCAGTAGCGAGTAAGAACAGAGGCAGCCAAATGCCAGAGCCTACTGCTACGGCTGCCAAGTCAAGCGCAGACACTTGGCCTGCCATGATGGCATCGATTACTCCTAGCGACGCTTGGCAAAACTGAGTGATCAAAATAGGGAGTGCTAGTACGCCTAAACGTAGGCTATAGCTTTTGAAGTCTTTAAAGGATATTAGAGATGGCATAGTTCGCAACTGATTGGAATAAAATAACCCATCAATCCAAACGATGAATTGATGGGTCAAAAAAAAGGATAAACTGGCNCTGAAGTCAAAGTATCATCTCAACGCGAGCAAGTACTGATAATTACTGGACTTATATTAGGGCGTGTTGAACATTCGACCTTGGCACTGACAGAGACTATTTTTTAGGCGATTTGCAGATAAAAATGGTAAGTTTAGTCGTTCTAAGCGTCTATTTTTATCAATAAAGCGGCAAAAAATAGTCCTGTCCCTGTTGTTGTCGTGAGGGCTGATGCTAAAATCGCCCTAGTCGTTGCGACTGTTTAAATAAAATCAGCTAGCCAATGCAATAAGCATTACCTGCAATTTTAACGACGACTAGAACACAGCTTTGATTAACTAGTAGCGATCAGCAGTGCGCATTTGTGAATATTCAACACGCCCTAATGTACCTACATTATAGCGCTAACAGACATAAATGATAAGCTTTCAGGCAAATCTAAAACTTAGAGCTTAATCGCCAAGTGACCTATTTTTATCGTCAAAGGCTTTATCACAAAAGCATAGTTAGTCGAAGCGCGTCGAAGCGCTTAGTATAATAGAGGCAAACTGCCAATTGTTATAAGATATCTAAACTCTCAGCCGTATTCATAATCGCCTGCCAATGCTTAGGCTCAAGGGGGATGACCGTCAATTGCTCGCAGCCTTTTTTGAGTAATAAGGAGTCATCAAGTGCCGGAATGAACTTCAGCTCTGATAGCGGAAGTATCTCTGTAAACGCTTGCTCAAATCTTAGATCAACCATATACCAACGCGGCTGCTCTTCGGTCGCTAGCGGGTCGTAATGGCGATGCTCTGGATGAAACTGACTTGGATCTGGATAACCGGCTCTGACCACGCTCATAATACCCGCGGCACCAGAGGGCTTAGCGCTTGAATGATAAAAAATCACTTGATCGCCGACGCGCATGTCATCACGCATAAAGTTGCGGGCGCGGTAGTTGCGTACTCCGTCCCAGCATTCTGTGCCTAAACGCTGTAAGTCAGCAATACCGAAGTATTTGGGGTTCGATTTCATAAGCCAATAAGCCATACATCATCCTAATTTTTATTGAGTTTTCAAGTTCGATATTAGGGCGTGTTGAACATTCGACCTTGGCACTGACAGAGACTATTTTTTAGGCGATTTGCAGATAAAAATGGTAAGTTTAGTCGTTCTAAGCGTCTATTTTTATCAATAAAGTGGCAAAAAATAGTCCTGTCCCTATTGNTGAGTGAGGGCTGATGCTAAAATCGCCCTAGTCGTTGCGAAAATCTAGCCAATGCAATAAGCATTATCTGCAATTTTAACGACGACTAGAACTATTTTAGCTATCAGCAGTGCGAATTTGTGAATGTTCAACACGCCCTAGTTTAATAAATATAGAGCTTAACTGTGCCTAACATACTGAGCTATTAGTAGGCATATTTATTGAGGGTTTTGTTATCAACCCCCTTTTCTTTAACCATTAGAGTGGTTATCCTAGCGACCTTTATACTTGCATTTATACTCTGCATTTATACTCTGCATTTATACTCTTAAGCCTAACCAGGCCAGCATTTAAAACGGATATCTTTTTGACTGATAAATTACAGAGATTACATACGGCCGATAACGCCCAAAAGACGAATAGCTCAAAAGAGACTAGTGGTGCCAAAATGACGAATATCGCAGTCANGGCTATTCCGCTTGCGCTCTANATTCATATCCCTTGGTGCGTCAAAAAATGCCCTTATTGCGATTTTAATTCGCATGAGCTGCCAACAGATAGCCCGCTATCAATGTCTGAGACCTACGAGGACTATGTCGATGCACTGCTCGCCGATGCACTATTGCAGCAGCCATTAGCGCAAGGGCGCAAGCTGAGCTCCATTTTTATCGGTGGTGGTACGCCATCACTGTTGCCTATTGCTCAGTATCAGCGTCTTTTTGAAGGGTTACGTCATTACTTTGATTTTGCCGATGATATCGAAATCACCATGGAGGCCAACCCAGGAACACTTGAGCACGCGCCTTTTACTGAGTATCTACAAGTCGGTATTAACCGCCTCTCTATCGGCGTACAAAGCTTCAGTGCCGATAAGCTCACAACGCTTGGCCGTATTCATGATCCGCAGCAAGCCGTTACGGCTATTAAGGCGGCGCGCGAAGCAGGATTCAGACGAGTCAATGTCGATCTGATGCATGGANTGCCGCAGCAAAGCTTAGTTGAAGCGCTCCATGATATCCAGTTGGCTCATGACACGGGCGCTACTCATATCTCTTGGTATCAGCTCACCATTGAGCCTAATACAGTGTTTTATCGCAATCAGCCTGTTTTACCGGATGAGGATAATTTAGCTGATATTGAAGAGGCGGGAGGCGCGTTATTACATAGTCTAGGCTATAGCAACTATGAAGTGTCTGCTTGGGCCGGCAGGCTAGATNCGCCTTGNCGTCATAATCTCAACTATTGGCAGTTTGGCGACTATCTTGCGATTGGGGCAGGGGCACATGGTAAGGTCAGTATTGATCTGCTTACAGCCGAGAATGATACNAAAAAGAAGATAAGTACTTTGGTATCGTCAATAGATAATACTTCACTAGAGCCGGAGAACGACACGGCTCCCATCTATCGCTACAGCAAATCACGCTTACCTAAGGATTATCTGAACTATAAAAACCAGCCAAATGATAATCATGCAAATAACGAAAATTCAAATAGACAGAACAACATTGCAACGATGCCGGCACCAAAGATGGTCGGTTGGAGCGCTATTGCTAGCGATGAATTGGTGAGCGAGTTTATGCTCAATGCGCTCAGACTACATGATGGGGTAACATGGCAGTTATTTGAGGCGCGTACAGGAATGAGTTATAAGGACATCGCTGATTCGGTAGAGAGGTTAGTAGCTAAAGGCTTGTTAACTGAGTCGACTGAAAAACTGCAAACGACAGCATTAGGTCGGCGCTATCTTAATCAAATATTGCGCGCGTTTTTATAGCGTCTGATAGCTATGATCAAAGCTGTAGACATAAAAAAAGACTTATCAACTAAATGATAAGCCTTTTTAATGCAAAATCTACTTATTGAGCTTAGATTTTGTTTTGAACGTCTTGTGCGCTGTCAGTTACAGCGTTGCCTGCGCTTTCAACGTCTTGGCCAAGACCTTTAAAAGTGTTGCAACCAGTTAGTACAAACATAGCTGTCAAAGATGCGATAACTAATTTTTTCATAGTAATTTCCTCAAGATAATTTGGTTTTTGGATAATATAAATGGTTTTAAACACTTAAATGCTATAAACACGGTGCTTTATAATCACCTATCAAGATTGGACAAAACGGTGAATAAACCTCATAAAAAAACAACTTCTTCTAAAAGCGGATCTCTTTAAGAAGTTCTATCTATCGCTTTGTCATCCGATAGAGCCATCATAATAAAAGTTGAAATGCATGCAAAGTATCAAAGTGTAAGTATTAGCCATAATCTGTAACTTGTAATTACGATGACGTTAAATAGGGTTACATCGCCACTAGTTATAAACAATTATCGTGTCTTACTTTGCATAGCTTTTCATATATGACTTAAACTAGAGTCTAAAATATTTAATTACTTGCCTATGGAACGCTTATGACCATTCATATTGTGCTTGTCGCCCCAAAGATGCCGAGCAATACCGGTAATATCATTCGGTTATGTGCCAATAGCGGCGCACAGTTGCACCTAGTCCAACCTTTAGGGTTTGAGCTTGAAGATAAGAAACTTCGCCGCGCAGGACTTGATTATCATGAGTATGCTCATCTACAAGTACACGCAGATTGGGCAGCTACCAAAAAAGCGTTAACNACGGCAGAGTGCCATATTATCACTGCATTGACCACGAAGCTAAGTCATCCACTTTATGAGTATGATTTTGGTCAAGGAGATAATAGCGCAAAGACACCTAATGTTGCCCTGGTTTTTGGCTCTGAGACCTCAGGGCTAGCGGATGATATACGAGAAGATATAGGTGCAGATAATTGGCTGCGACTACCGATGCTGCCGGACTCGCGCAGCTTAAATCTAGCCAACAGTGTGGCGATATGTCTGTATGAGGTATGGCGACAGCAGGGGTTTTTTGGAGACACTGGCCGCAGTACAGGCTATGAGACTCTAAGCGTTTATGACCCTAAAGAATAGCAGTCGTTAAACTCATTAAGCGCCCAGTATATTAAGACAGAATAAGTCAGCTGTTATAACCGCTATTACAGACAATTCGGCGGCTTNGGTAAACCTGCTAGCCGATTAACATGACGAGCGACTANGCCGGTATTAAAAATCTGTTGCAACTTTTGATTGCTAATATCATGTTCAGGCAAGGTCTTTTGTAGCCATTTGATTAAAGGGCGAGTGGCCGGCGCGTGATTAAATTTATTAAAAAACGCGCGTACTTGTTGCAAGATTTGCAAGTGCTCAGCGTTTAGGCTGACGTCTAGAGTATCGGCGAGCTGCTGGGCGACCTCTGGCGTCCAAAGGGTGTGATCGCAAAGATGACCGTCTTGGTCTAGCGACATAGTGGTGATTGAGGAGGTGCTGTCAGTCTGAGTCATAAGGCAATAGTCACCACGTTATCAAATGTGCTGTCTTGGGTAAGCTTGACCCACTCTGTATCGCTCAATACGGCGTCGACTTTATTGTTCAGCTTGAGCTTTGTAGTAGTAGCCTCATCAAGCTGCGAGAGGTCTGCGCTCAAGGCGTAAATATTAGCAATGCCTGTTATCTCATTTTCTTTTAGATAAGCGGTAAGCCAATCGATAAAGGCGGCAGTGCTACCTAATAACATCAGGCTGTCACCATGGCGCCAAGTGAGGGCGAGCTGATCGGTACTGCGTCTAAGGTTGTCCATCGTGCTATGTAATTGGTATAAAGTCGCCATAATAAAAGAGTCCAAAAATAGGGCGTTAGCAGTTAGCTTAATAGGTATGTAATCAATAAGGTCTTTAAGCTTGAAGTCTCTGATTTAAGCTTGAAGTGTCTAGAATTTACTCAAAAAGAGAAAATGTTTTGAATATTTTAAAAACTTAAAACCTGCTGAAAGTCGTTAATATTAATCACCTCAGGCACTAAGGTTAACTGACCGGCTAAGTCATCAGGCAGTACACCTGTCAGCCAACCACTAAATACATCTTCTGGCAACCAAGCCGGCGGCATATCGTATAATTCGAGCGACTGGATCATGCCATGNAAGCGTGCTTTGGGCTGCATCAATAAGCCAAACACTGGCGCATCCAAATACAGCTGTACCTCATGGCCAAAAGTTGCCAAGGTTAATGCCAAAGCGCAGCCTTCATAGCTTGCCATCTCAGTCGCTGTACGCAGTTGAATTAATAACTTCATCATTAGTCCTTAAAACGCAATTAGGCGATTGTCATCTTGTAGCATCATAGCCAGCTCGCTAAGTCCAACTAGCGTAAAGCCGTCAGCTAAATTATCACCGGTTAGCTGATGACGGGCACTGTTTTCACTATCACTGACGCCGCGACTCAGCGCCGTACTAACACAAACCGGCAAAGCTAACTCATGCTTACGGGCGAGCNCTTGCCACTGTTGAGTCAAATCGAGCTGATCGGCAGATTGCCAGNGCAAACGATTGGCTANATGAGCGCTATCTGCATAAAAAAACAACTGCAAGGTCGGCTTTTTATTTTCATCNGTCTCGTTAAGTAAAGCTTTGGCGTAACGCAGCGCNACATNAGCTAGCGGATGGCTAGGGTCTTTAGTAATCAGTAGGGTAGTCTTGGTAGTCATAAATGTAGTATCACAAAGTTTTGCAAAGTATAAGGTATGGTCGACTTTTAGTTCAATAGACGCTAGTATTTTATCTCTTTTTCAAGATAGGCTTAGTGATGAGAGTCTTTAAAGTCAGTTTGTTTATGCTAACATAAAGCTGAAAATTCACTACTACCTATGTTACTAGGAAACGAGTTATATGCTATCTGTGTCAACAGAGATGTCCTCCACTACACCGAGCGTGGCAAGTTATCAACCCACTGCTGAGCAGCTGCAAGTCTTGCAAACCGCGAGTGAGTTTGCTTATCAGGTGTGGGAGAGTAGGACGATATCCTGCCAAACCTTTCTACGTAGCTATCCTCTAGAGCAAACCTTAACGCGTCAACAAATCGATGATCTTATTCAAGATTATACCTTAGATGAGAACTATCAAACCGCTGATGAGCCCAAAGTCATGAGCGGTCTGCGCCATCTACGTATGCTGCTGATGATGCGCTGGATCTGGCAAGATGCGCTGAGTATTATCTCACTTGAACAGCTCACCGATGAGCTCTCTGAGTTTGCTGATGGCTGTATCTTATTTGCTAAAGACTACACCTATGAGCAATTGATTGTTAAATATGGCAAGCCTACCTTTATTAATGAGCAAGGCGAGCTAAAAACAGATGACATGGCTATTATGGCTATGGGGAAGTTAGGCGCTCATGAGCTTAATTTGTCTAGTGATATCGACCTTGTCTTTGTGCATCAAGCCCGCGGCATGACTGATGGCGATAAGTCTAAGGGCACGCGCAGCATCGATAACAAGCGCTTTATGACGCGCTTAGGACAAGGGATTATCAAACTGCTGGATAATAATACTGCTGATGGTTTTGTCTTTCGGGTAGATATGCGCCTGCGCCCTTGGGGTGATGGTAGTGATCTGGCGATTCATTTGTCTGCACTGCAAAAATACTTTGCCAATCATGGCCGCGCTTGGGAGCGTTTTGCTTGGCTCAAAGCGCGGGTAATCGGAGAAGTATCACCAGAATTTTATAATGAGCTACAAGCGCTAATTAAGCCCTTTGTGTTTCGCTATTACGTAGATTATAGTGCCTTCTCAGCGCTGCGTGAAATGAAGTCCTTGATTCAAAATCAAGTGGCGCAGCGTGAGGATTTAGATAACATCAAACTCGGTGCTGGCGGTATTCGAGATATTGAGTTTATCGTACAGGCGTTTCAGTTGATTTACGGTGGTCGCCATCCGCAGTTACAAGTCAAGTCTTGTTTACAGGCAATGCAGGCTCTGTGCGAGCTTGAGTATTTAGAGCCGGACACCTATAAGCAGTTGCAAGCCGCCTACCGCTTTTTGCGGCGCCTTGAGCATGGTCTGCAGGCCATTAATGATCAGCAAACACAGCGCTTGCCTCATGATGAGCAGTGGCAACACAACCTAGCTATTACTTTAGGGTTTGCAGATTGGTCAGCGTTACTCACGACGCTAAACGCCCATCGAGAAACGGTCAATCTCCCTTTTGAGCGGATGGTGACCGAACGGCAAATGCCTACGCAAGATGACAGCCTGCCGCCGCCAACCGATCTTGACGAACAACTCACCCAGTTAGATACGATACTCAGCGAAGAAAACCGCGCACAGTTGCAAGCGTTTTGGGATTCTAAAATGATAGCGAATCTAAGCGATGAGGCGCGTGAGAGGTTAGACGACGCTTATCCGGTGATTATTCACGCTTTGCTTGCCCATCATGAACAGCAGCAGTTGGCGAATAGCGCCTTACCGCGACTGATTACCTTGCTAGAGGCGATTTGTCGGCGCTCTATTTACTTGGTTATGATTGCAGAGAACCCCAATGCGACTGTTGAGCTAATACCAATGCTATCAGCTAGTCCTTGGATAGCCGGTGAGTTGGCGCGCTATCCGGTGCTACTAGATACTTTTTTGCAGCAGCGCTATCGTCACCTGCCAGACAAGCTTGAGCTACGAGATATCTTGCGTCAGCGTTTGCTTCGCGTTGAGCCAAGTGATGAAGAGGAGTTACTTAGTGTCCTGCGCTTATTTAAAAAGAATCAAGTATTAGCAGTAGCGGCAAGCGACGTGTTGGCCGAAAGACCGATTATGAAAGTCTCAGACTCGCTGACTTATATTGCAGAGGTGGTATTAGAAGCGGCACTTGAGCGCGCTTTTGCTGAGCTGGTNAAGCGCTATGGTTATCCAATCGCTCAAAATGGCGATCCGGTAACGGAGGCCGATTGCGGTTTTGCTATTATTGGCTATGGTAAGCTTGGCGGGCTTGAATTGTCTTATTCTTCTGATTTGGACTTGGTGTTCTTGCATAAGATAAAAGAGCAAGGCATGACGACCGGCGAGAAGTCAGTCAGCGGCATGAAATTTGCCGCAAGGCTTGCGCAAAAGCTTATGACCTATCTCAATACCCAAACCCGTGATGGGCGTGCTTATGAGATTGATATGCGCTTGCGTCCTTCGGGCAATGCGGGCATGATGATCGTTTCTTGTCATGCGTTTGAAACCTATCAGCGCGACAAAGCTTGGGCATGGGAGCATCAAGCGCTAGTGCGTGCGCGTGCTATCTGCGGGGATAAGCGCGTGACCGCGCGGTTTGTTGAGATACGCCGCGAAGTGTTATCGCTGCCGCGTACCCTTGATGAAGTGCGCTTGGAGGTGACGCGAATGCGCCTAAAAATGCAGCGTCATCTTGGGACGAGTCGTCAAAAAAAGAAAGCCGGTAAATTTGATCTAAAGCAGGACGCAGGCGGCATTGTTGATATTGAGTTTTTAGCTCAGTTTGCTGTGCTGGCCTATGCGCATGACTACCCAAGCTTGACTAAATGGAGCGACAATGTGCGTATCTTTGAGGAGATGGCGAAGCTTGGCATTTGGGAGCACTCCGTCTGTCAGGACTTGACAGACGCCTATTTACGCATCCGCGCCTCCACTCATCAATTAGCGCTTGCTGAACAGTCTTTGCTAGTGGATGAATCGTTATGGCTTGAAACAAGAGCGCTCGTACAAGACCAGTGGCAGCGCTTGATGGGAGTCACTGAAAACGAAGATAACTCATAACCATAAGTACAGACTACAAGCAGTAGCGTTACAAAGGCTGTATGGGGCTATAATGTCCCATAAACAAAAGCTATCGGCTGCTAAAATAAAAAGTTTTATTCGCCAAGGCTGCCGGTGATATAATCAGCTCAATTTGTACTTAAAACACTTATTTCTACAAAAAAGTTAGACGTTAGCGCTAGCATAAGGACTATAAAATGAATATGGCAACACAAGACGGTAAGCTTTGGATGAATGGCACAATAATTGAACAACCAGATGCCAACGTTCATGTGCTTACCCATAGCTTGCACTATGGCATGGCAGTGTTTGAAGGCGTACGCGCTTATCAAACCGCTGACAACCGCACCGCTATTTTTCGTCTAAAAGAACACACCGAACGTCTATTAGGCTCTGCCAAAATCTTCCAAATGGATGTGCCTTTTGATGCGNCCACGCTAGAGCAAGCACATAAAGATNTNGTCAAGCAAAACGGACTTAGCAGAAGCCTATATTCGTCCGCTTATTTGGGTAGGTGCAGAAAAGCTTGGCTTATCTTCACGTGACAATAGCATTAATGCCATGGTTGCCGCTTGGCACTGGGGCGCATATCTTGGTGAAGAGGGTATCAAAAACGGTATCCGTGTCAAAACCTCATCATTTACCCATCACATGACCAATGTGACCATGTGTAAGGCCAAAGCTTCGAGCAACTATCCTGTCTCTATCATGGCCAACCAAGAAGTTACCCGTAACGGTTATGACGAAGCCATCCTAATGGACCCACAAGGTTATGTGTGTCAAGGTGCGGGTGAAAACTTATTCTTGGTAAAAGACGGTGTGTTGCACACGCCAGACTTGGCAGGCGGAGCACTAGATGGTATTACTCGTCGTACGATCATTCAGTTTGCCGCTGATCTCGGTATCAAAGTCGTCGAGCGCCGCATCACTCGTGATGAGTTCTACTTAGCAGACGAGATCTTTATGACAGGTACCGCCGCAGAGGTAACCCCGATTCGCGAATACGATGATCGTGTCATTGGTAATGGTGGCCGAGGACCCTTGACCGAAAAACTACAGACGCTATATTTTGATGTGGTTCATGGTCGTAATGAGAAGTATATGGACTGGTTAAGCTTTATTGACTAATAAAGTCGTTAGTTTAAAGACCAAAAAGGCTGAACATAATTGTTCAGTCTTTTTTTTATGCTAATATAGCCATCATATTTATTCTTAAGATTAAAGTGAGCAGTCCATGCCAATAGATTCTAGTACAGCACATAATAAAAATATCAAACAAATTATTTGTATTAAATGGGGTACAAAGTACGGTGCAGATTATGCCAATAAACTGTATGGCATGGTATCGCGTAACATCACGCCACCGTTTCGTTTCGTCTGTTTTACCGATGATACCACCGATGTACGTCCAGAAATCGAATGTCAAGAATTGCCACCATTAGATGTCACTATGCCAACCAACACACTTGGCAAGTGGCCAAAATCACGTTTGTGGGGTGAGACATTAGGTGATTTGACAGGGACAGTATTATTTGTAGATTTGGATGTGATTATAGTAGATAGCCTCGATCCTTTCTTTGAGTATGGCGAGCCGGACGATGTTATTTTGTCTTATAACCCGAGTAACCCGCTAGAGCGCCTNGGNCANACNTCTTGCTTNNGNTTNNAGNTAGGGTCGCTTGTCTCACTACAAGAAAAATTCAAAGCCGATCCGCAAGGCATCGCGGACAAATATCGTTTTGAGCAGCGCTTTGTGACGCGTAACGCCCCAGGCGGGGTTAAGTTATTTCCGAAAAAGTGGGTTGCGCATTTTAGACGCAAATGTCGTCAACCGTTCCCATTTAACTATATCAAAGAGCCAAAGATTCCTAAAGGTGCTCGAATTGTTATTTTCCCTGGCGACTTATATCCGACACATGCGATTGAAGGTAGATATAATAAAAATGCTGCTAACAATGCCAAAGATCACTTAAAAAGATTAACTGAGCCCAAAAATCTAAAAAGACCGCTACGTCANTTGCGTCATTTTATCTTGCCAGTAGGGTGGATCGAAAAGTACTGGAAAGAATAGGTCCCATTATATATTTGAGTATTATCGCATTGCATTAGCAAATATAAATATTAGTCAGTGAACGGATAAAATTATGAATACAGAAGATANTATTAAAGTCTTTGTTGGTTGCGACCCAAATAACTGTGATCTAGAGCAGATGATGGTATTAGATTATAGTATTCATAAACATACCAGTGTACCCGTTGAGATAGTATGGATGCAGCTGTCACGTGATCCTAATAGCTATTGGTATTCTAATCCTGAGACTGGAGAGGGTTGGAATACCACTAAATGGTCAACGCCTTTTTCAGGCTTTCGCTGGGCAATTCCAGAGTACTGTCAACACTCTGGTCGTGCCATCTACATGGACGCTGATGTCATTATTTTAGATGATTTGGCAAAGCTGTGGCACCATCCTATTGAAGGACAGTCTGTTGTAGCTGCTAAGACTAATGCGGATATGACTCGGTTGTGTACATGCGTATGGGATTGCAAGGCGGCAAAAAACATTGTCCTACCAATTAAAAAACTCAGGAAAGATCCCAAAAGCCATAAAGAAATGATGGCTGTATTCAAAGATAATAATCAGCTCATTGAGCCTTATCAGGATAGTTACAACTGTATAGATGGCGAAAACTTAGCGTTAGAAGATATTAGGATTTTGCATTATTCAGATATGGGTACGCAGTTCAGTCATAAATATTCATTACCTAGAGTCAGTGAAGAAGGTATNGAGCACTGGTTTGACGGTGAAATAATGTCGCACCCNAGGCAGGATTTATCTGAGGTTTTTGATGAATATTATAACGAAGCACTTGCTGCTGGATACGATTTAGACAGTTATAGGGTNGAACCTTTCGGTCATTTTCCTAAAAAATCTCAAGAAGGTTATACCGGTAATAAGGTGACTCGTCCACACGCTTCTAAATCATTTTTTTCGAAGCTATTTAAACGCTAGTTTTTTAATGAAGCAATGATAAGCCTTTTTAAGAAGGTGAAAANTTACTCCATAGGTTATCGTGTATGAAGCANCATAAAAAAACAGTGTTACTCGTTATTAATTGTCTACAAGGCGGNGGTGCGGAACGTGTCGTATTAACATTGGGGCAAGGGTTTTATGAATTGGGCTATGAAGTACATATTCTAAGATTTAAGCCGTTAGTACAGTATGACTTAAGTCCGAATCTTAACTACCATGTACTTAAGTTTAANCCGTATAAACTGATACCAGGGGCACAAAGACGTGACCAGATTTTTGCACGTGCTGTTGATAAATACGTGTCGAAAAATATCGGTCAGCCTGACATCATACTGTCCAACCTAGATCGTGCCGATAGCATTTTAAGTAATAGTAAACTGCCTAATATCACTTATATTATTCATAACACAGTATCACTACTCTATAAGTTTAATAAAAATCACGACGCTGAGCAGTTAAAGCAAAGAATGATAGATATATATGCCAAGCATCCTTGTGTGTGCGTCAGTGAAGGCGCTCAAAAAGACTTTATCAAAAGCTTTGGTCATATTACGCCAACCACCGCCATTCACAATCCAATTGATAAAAACAGTATTCAACAACAAGCCGATGCTTTTGTCCCTGACTACCAGAACTATATTATTCATGTCGGGAGTTTTAAAGATGCCAAGCGTCATGATGTATTGGTAAATGCTTATGCAAAAACAGATCAATCTATGCCTTTACTGCTCTTGGGTCAAGGGAAGCATAAAAGTGAAACAGAGCGACTGGTAACAGAGTTAAGCCTAGAAGACAAAGTNATATTTTTAGGATTTCGTGATAATCCCTTCCCTTATATCAAAAATGCGCAGTTTAAGATACTGACCTCTGACTGGGAGGGTTTTGCTTTAGTTATTGCCGAAGCTCTTGTGCTAGGTACTCCTGTTATCAGTACCAACTGTCCATCAGGCCCAAGTGAATTACTACCAGAACGTAACTTAATGCCGATGGGCAATGTTGATGCCATTGCCGCAAAAATGCAGCAAGCGATGAGTAATCCGCAAGCGTTTCNTGCGCCATTCGATGAAGCGCTGCTACCAGCCAAAATAGCAGAAAAATANGTAGAATTTACCCNAAATCTTTAGCTGGCAAAACAGTTGGGCTGCTACATCTCTAAGTCTAAATATTTATTTTTAAGAATACTTAATAAATGATTGATAATACTACAGAAAAAAAAGAAAATTCGAATAGTAAAGAAAAAGTGCTATTGGTTATTAACTGCTTGCAAGGTGGCGGTGCAGAGCGTTCGGTCTTGACGCTGGGACAAGGTTTTCACGAGTTAGGTTATGATGTCCATATTTTACGCTTCAAATCTAAAGTAGCTTATGAGCTCAATGATGATATTACTTATCATCAACTAGACCTAAATGATTATAACTCTATACCTACTAAAAGTCTTAGGTACTGGTATTTTGCAAAAGTATTAGACAGATACGTGCTNAAAGAGATTGGTACTCCAATATTGACGCTAGCGAATTTAGATAAAGCCGATATGGTCTTGCGCCATAGTAGTCTGCCCAATATCGCACACGTAATTAGAAATACTATTTCTAAAAAAATTGAATTGTTTAGAAGCCAAGGCAAAAAAGCAAATGATAAAAGATTAAGCAATATATATTCTCGGCATCCTTGTATATGTATTAGTAAAGGAGTCGAAAAAGACTTTCAAGCTACATTGGGTGTGATGAATACAACGACAATATACAACCCGATTGACCAAAGACAGATTGTGCAATTGGCATCAGAGTTTGAGCCAGAGTTTGACAGTTACATTATTCACGTTGGTAGTTTTAAGACTCAAAAAGCTCATGAAGTATTGATTAGAAGTTATGCAAAGACTCGGAAAACATTGCCACTTCTATTATTGGGTGAAGGTGTATTGCTAGCGTCAATGAAAGAGCTGGTTACTTCTTTAGGTTTGGATAACCGTGTACATTTTTTAGGTTTTCAAAAAAATCCATATCCTTATATCCAAAAAGCACAGTTTATGGTTTTGTCATCAGTCTTTGAGGGATTTGGACGGGTTATTGCTGAATCACTGGCTTTAGGGACACCTGTTATCAGTACAGACTGCCCATCGGGTCCAAGTGAGTTGCTACCACCACACAACCTCGTCCCTGTGGGAGATATTGATACATTAGCTAAGAAGATGGATGAAGCAATGGAGAAGGCTGATACATATCAGTCCTCGTTTGACAGAGAGTTATCACCAATTAATATTGCTCAACAATATATAGATTTTATGAGAACTAATGGTTAGACATTACTCGGTTGCAGCCTTGATAAAAGGTGTAGNNTGTAGTCGTGTAGTAATATATGAGATAGACTAATCCAACCACCATTTAGACCAATCATCTCTGTGCAACTGCCGTAGAGTAGCAAAAGCACTGTCATTATTCTGCAGTTTTTCAAACACTGCCAGTAACATGGTCGTGGCCAATTTATCAACTTTCTGAAATTTATTATAGCGTTTTCGCATATTTCTCAAGCTATCATCGGTGCCGATACGAAAATAAGTAAGACCATCGTACAGAGGCAAGTCACCAGCATAAAGCATATCGGTTTTTTCAGTTAGCAATGGCATAGATTCAGCATTAGTGGATAACTGCAGAAAGTTTTTGGTTTCATAAGTACGTAAAGTATTCATTAGAGTTACGACATTCATCAANATAGCTGCTCTATGAGTATTGTTTGAATGATCAATAAACGTATCGCAAGCAGAGACAATCCAGCGCAACGACAGATGTGTCAATAAATAGTCGCTCTCTGCTTCCCATAGTCTTTCAAATTCAGCGAATGTTTTATCTATTTTGTACTTACGGCGCATTAGTATAATAAGCGTGTTGTGATAAAAGCAGAGCTCAGACTCACCAAGCGATTTGTATTTCAAGTTATTCAAATGGTTTTCTAAATCTGTGCTTTTACGCTCATTAGTTAATGCTTCCATATCACACATTGATTCAGTAATGGTTGTTGCTTTCATCTCATCAAAGCTTCTATCATTATAGGTTTTGATAATCTTACCCGCATTCAATCTTTTTTCGCTTCGAAAGATCAATANCAATTTTCTCTGCCAACTTGAAGGTGTAGCCATGTTATCAAAATCCTCTAAAAATATATAAAGATATTAGCGCCTTAATCTCTATGATATAAGCCTTAAAGATCGTTGTTATTTGTTTAAACTGAATAATATTGTCTATACCAATCGACAAATTGTTTGATACCTTCTTCGATACTNGTTTCAGGTTTGAAGCCAATGTCCTCTACCAATTCATCTATGTCGGCGTAAGTAATCGGTACGTCGCCTGCTTGCATGGGCAGTAAATTTTCTTGCGCTTTTTTGCCACAAGCGTCTTCAATGGCAGCAATAAAACGGCGCAAAGTGACAGGCTGATTGTTGCCAATGTTGTAAATCTTGTAGGGAGCAGCTGCAGTCGTAATAGTAGAATGCTGGGGCGAAGGCGCTTTATTAATTATATGAATAATGCCATTGACGATATCATCAATGTAGGTAAAGTCACGCTGCATATCACCATTATTAAATACATTAATTGGCTCACCAGCTANAATTTTCTTTGTGAACGAAAAATATGCCATATCAGGTCGACCGTAAGGACCATAAACAGTGAAGAACCTTAACCCTGTCGTAGGGATATTATATAAATGACTATAGCTATGAGCCATTAATTCGTTAGATTTTTTGGTAGCGGCATATAGACTAATAGGAAAATCAACACAATCAGCAGTGGTAAATGGCTGCTTTATATTCATACCATAAACAGAGCTAGAGCTTGCGTAGATTAAGTGCTTAATATCGTGGTGACGACAGCCTTCTAGAATATTAACAAAGCCAACCACATTTGAGTCGATATACGCATTAGGGTTTTCGATAGAATAGCGCACACCTGCTTGGGCACCTAAATTAACAACCGTATCAAATTGATAGGTTGCAAAAAGCTCAGACATGGCTTCACGATCAGCCAGATCTAACTTAATAAACGTAAAAATTTCTGGATCTGATATCTCACTTAATATTTTCAAACGCGCTTCTTTTAGATCTACATCATAATAATCATTGATATTATCAATACCAACGATACAGTAATCCCTAGCAGATAGATCTGTTTCTAGTATCGTCTTGATTAAATGAAAACCAATAAAACCTGCCGCACCAGTGACCAGTATTTTCATCAGTCGCTCCCAAATAGATCTCGAGTAAACACTTTATCCGCTACGTCCTGTATATCAGTTGATAAACGATTAGCAACGATTACATCGCTCATCGCTTTAAACTCACTCAAATCTTTAATGACGCGCGAATTAAAAAACTCTTTTTCTTCTAGTACTGGCTCATAAACAACGACTTCTATACCTTTGGCTTTAATACGTTTCATGATGCCTTGAATAGCCGAGGCACGAAAATTATCAGACCCACTTTTCATAACCAATCGGTAAACACCAACGATTTTAGGGTTTCTTTGAATGATCTTATCCGCAATAAAATCTTTGCGCGTGCGATTAGAGTCTACAATTGCTCTTATTAAATTACTTGGCACCTCATCATAATTAGCCAATAGTTGTTTAGTATCTTTTGGTAGACAATAGCCGCCGTAGCCAAATGAGGGGTTGTTATAGTGATCGCCGATACGTGGATCTAAGCCCACCCCTTCGATGATTTGCCTAGTAGATAAGCCAAAAGTCTGTGCATAAGTGTCAAGCTCATTAAAGTAGGCCACGCGCATCGCTAGATAAGTGTTAGAAAATAGTTTGATTGCCTCAGCTTCAGTGGGCTTAGTAAATAGTAATGGAACATCCTTTTTTTGCGCGCCTTCGATGAGTAGGTCTGCAAACTGCTGGGCACGTTTGGACTGCTCTCCGACTATGATTCTAGAAGGGAAAAGGTTGTCATGCAAAGCTTGGCCTTCTCTTAGAAATTCAGGAGAAAATATAATACGCTCAGTGCCATAGCGCGCTCTAATACTGAGCGTAAAGCCGACGGGTACGGTCGATTTAATAATGATGAGGGCGTTTTGATTAACGGTGAGTATCTGCTCAATTACAGTTTCGACGCTTGAGGTATTAAAATAGTTGGTTTTGGGGTCATAATCAGTAGGCGTTGCTATAATAATAAAATCAGCATCTTCATAGGCTTGCTTTGCATCAAGAGTTGCACTGAAATTTAGTTTTTTATTTGCCAAGAAGTGTTCGATATCTTTGTCTTCGATAGGGGATTGCTTATTATTTAGCAATTCTACCTTTTCAGCGACAATGTCGACAGCGATAACGTCATGATGCTGCGCTAGTAGCATAGCATTTGATAAGCCTACATAGCCGGTACCGACGACTGCTATTTTCATAAAGTATCCAAGGTCTCTAAGTTAAAGTTGATGCAATATATGGTTGCTCTAANACGTTAGTTTGCACTCGTTAGTAGCGATGAGGGTAAATATGCCGAAAATTTATTTGTCATAGCGGCTGTAACCTTCTGATAAGAGTCAGAGTTAAGACGGTCTAAGCTTTGAATGCAGCCATACTTATAATCACTATTATCTAAGTTAGACAAAAAACTCTCAACGCTATCTTCGTTCTTCAAGTAATTAACCGCTATATCAGCTCGTAAATGGGCTTGGCTCTTCTGTATTTTGAGATGGTTCATCAGAGTAATAGGGTTCACCTGAGCAACATCTCTAAATTTATATTTTATTTGTGTCTCTAAAAGCTGTGGGTGCTGTAGCAGATAGTTTTTTAAGATCGTTTTATCAACAATATGAGGAAAATGATGAATCTCAAAAAACTGATCCATATCAAGCACTTTTGCACTGAGCATCTGCGCGATGGTATGTCTTGGCTGAATAGGCGTACCTAATAGTTTAGATTTAGCTTTACGAAAGTTAAGTTTGGCATTTAAAGCTGCCGTGTTGCGCCAATGACCGTGCAAGATAAGCTTATCTTTCTCTATAAAATCCTCTAGAGTTGCAGACTGGTTAAAGAAAAAATCATCGTTCATATAAATAAAATAATCAGACACATCCGCTATATGCCAAAGCATTGTTTCAATTGAGCGAGTATTGAACGTTGGCAAAAACTGCTCGTAACCCTCAAAAAGCTCTGTATGATCGATGATTTTTATCTTATCACCTGCACAAATTCCTTGCTTAGCGAACTCATCTATAAACTCAGGCTGCTGCCCGTCACTAACAATATAAATATGACGACAAAAAGGTACATACTTCAAAATAGAAGCAAGGTTGTAATAGATTTCATCATTACTGGCAAAGCGGGTTGAGCTAGTAGCGTCAGAGGCAGCGCTAGAGGTTTTTTGATAGCGCGCTCTTTTTGCTTTGAGCTGTGCATCATCACCGTCCACCCAAGCGATAACAACGTCTATTTGCTTTTTATTCTCTGCTCTCATGGCTTTTCTCATAGATTCACTGCCAATGCTCTTGCAGCCAAGGACTCGGCAAGACACGCCGATACCATTTGCCGCCGCCGCCTTTAATGGCATCTGGCGGATTGATTTCGCCATGGAAGATAACGATTTTAGCGCCATTAGGCAGAGTAGGTGCTTTGATAAAGTTAAAGGGCGGCTTTGCCATACATTGGTATTTAAAGCTGACGCACCAGTCTTTGGGCCAATACTCTAAATGATGATGCTCGCGCAAATAGTTGGATAGATAAGCCTGCTCATGGCGTACTTGCGTGCGAATGGTGTCAAAATTACGCTCAAAATTACTAAGCAAGTCAGGATAAGTACCCATGCCAATATTNAAGCGATAGACGGAGCTGTTACCAATCATGCGCCAAGGTTTTTTCCAGTCACGGATGATAACCACNCTGTCATCAAACTCCGCCTTATAAGTAAAAAAGCTNTCGATATTATCAACGATGACGATGTCGATATCTAAAAATAGCGCCACGCCTTTTAGATCGTACAGCTCAGGCTTGAAGGTTGTAAGCTTTTTCCAGCCGCGTTCAGGTCCCGCTGGCAAATCCATCTCGGGTATCGGGTAGCACTGTACCGCCTCATTAATACCTGTACTATCATCCGTCAAGCAAACCATCTGAAAGTCCAGTGTCAGATGGCGACTGACCATATTATAGAGACGATTGACATACTCAGGACCGTACTTATCGCCCCATTTCATACAGATGATATAGCGTGACTCTGCTAGGTGGGCAGNGTCTTGGTCTTTTAGAGTATGGTTAACGAAGTCAGATGTCATAATTGACTCTTTTTAATAAGATGAAAACATGAAGCTTAGAAGATGCTATATTTGATACCGCTATATTGAGTCTACTATAAAAGATAGCGCAATTAAGTCTTATATCTTTTATCCTTAGCCGATTTTAGAAAGGCTTGTAGCTTGCTACNATCAGCGCGATAAGGATTGCCAAGATTAGGGATGCGTTTAAAGCGGCGATAGCCCCACATATAATGGCTACATTGATCTTCAATCATCTCTTGCATGGCAATATTCAGNGCATGAGTCGCAACTTCTGTGTTGCGATCATAAAGCGCTGGATCATCGAGCTTATAGCAGTAAATATCAAATCCNCGATTATCATCACGGCGAATACAAGACAGACCGACTAGGGCGCACTTGGTTTTGCTAGCAAGTTTAGGGGCGAGGGTACTAGTCAAAGTCTTAACGCCAAAAAAAGGCACAACCACGCCGCCTGAAGGCTCAGGAACATGGTCGGGTAAGATAATACTAAAACCGCCTCGTTTAAGCGTTTTAAACACTGCTTTGACACCGCTACTATCAGTAGGCACTAAGGTAGCGTTAAGGCGAGCACGACCCTTTAGGATAAAATCACCAGTAAGTTTGTCTTTGACCGGCTTGTACATAATCGTCGGCGAGCCGAATTGATTGATCCAAGCGTTCATCATCTCCCAAGTACCAAGATGAGGAACGATAGCAAGCATGCCGTTGGGATTGGCTAAGCCTTCTATTAAGATCTCTTGGTTATGCACCTCTCGTATCTGCTCAATGCTCCATTCAGGCGGCATCGCCCAACTCTTGATAGACTCGACGCTACTTAGACACTGATGACGGACGATATCTTTGATAACGGTCTTTTTTTGCTTAGCCGTTAGGGCAGGTTCGATGAGTGCCATATTGATCTTGATCGTACGAACGATACTCAAGTTTGGCAGGCGCATCATTATCCTAGCAGTAATACGTGCCAGCATCTGCAATACAGATAAAGGCACGTATTTGAAGATCTGATACGGATTCATAATGAATCGCAGTAATAAGAGATACTCATTACCAGATCAGCTACTGAGCAGGCTTAGTGGTATCTGCTTGAGCTTTTTCACGCAGACGGATACCAAGATCACGCAATTGCTTACCCTCAACAGGAGCTGGAGCTTGAGTCAATGGATCTTCAGCAGTCTTGGTTTTTGGGAAGGCGATGACATCACGGATAGAGCTTGCACCGACCATTAGCATAATTAAGCGATCCAAACCAAAGGCAAGACCACCATGCGGCGGCGCACCGAATTTTAGTGCGTCAAGTAGGAAGCTGAATTTCTCTTCAGCCTCAATCGCGTCGATACCTAGCGCTTCAAAGACCGCTTGCTGCATCTCAAGGGTGTTGATACGTAGGCTACCACCGCCAATCTCAGTACCGTTTAGTACCATGTCATAAGCGATAGAGAGCGCAGACTCTGGGTTGTTTTTGAGCTCTTCTACTGAGCCTTTTGGTTTCGTAAACGGATGGTGCATAGAGGTCCATTGCCCGTCATCCGTCTCTTCAAACATTGGGAAGTCAGTGACCCAAAGCGGTGCCCACTCGCAAGTGGTCATATCCATATCAAGGCCAATTTTCTGGCGTAGCGCGCCCATAGCATCGTTGACGATACTGGCTTTATCGGCACCGAAGAAGATGATATCGCCATCTTCGGCCTCAGTGCGCTCAACAAGGCGAGCTAGCACATCGTCAGTCATGTTTTTGATGATAGGTGATTGTAGACCTGACTCTTTNTCCACACCGTTGTTAATGTTGCTTGCGTCATTGACCTTAATATAAGCCAAACCGCGCGCACCATAGATGCCAACAAACTTAGTGTATTCATCGATTTGCTTACGGCTTAAGGAGGCGCCATTAGGAATACGCAGCGCGGCAACGCGACCTTTTGGATCGTTGGCGGGACCAGCAAAGACCTTGAAGTCAACGTCTTTCATTAAGTCAGCGACATCGATGAGCTTTAGCGGAATACGCAGATCAGGCTTATCAGAAGCGTAGTCACGCATAGCCTCTGCATAAGTCATACGCGGGAAGTCAGCAAGCTCAACATCCATCATCGTTTTGAATAGGTTTTTGATCAAACCTTCATTGATGTTCATGATCTCTTCTTCATTTAAAAAAGAAGTCTCAATATCGACTTGGGTAAATTCAGGCTGACGATCAGCGCGCAGATCTTCGTCACGAAAGCACTTAGCGATTTGATAATAACGATCAAAACCTGACACCATCAATAGCTGCTTAAAGAGCTGCGGCGACTGCGGCAGGGCAAAAAAGTTACCCGGACGAGTACGCGAAGGCACTAGATAGTCGCGTGCGCCCTCTGGCGTTGCGCGAGTCAAGATAGGCGTCTCAACGTCTAAGAAGCCATGATCATCAAGGTAACGGCGAATCGCTGAGGTGGCTTTGGCACGGAACACCATACGCTCTTGCATCTCAGGGCGACGCATATCGAGGTAGCGGTACTTGAGGCGTAAGTCTTCAGAGACGGTCATGTTCTCGTCATTAAGCGGGAAAGGCGGAGTTTCTGACTTGGCTAAGACTTCAATCTCTTTGCCTAATAACTCGACTTGACCGCTAGTCATATTTTTATTTTCAGTGCCTTCGTAACGACGACGGACGCGGCCGGTAATTTTTAGCACATACTCAGGGCGCGCAGCATCAGCGGTAGCGAAAGCTTCAGGCGTATCTGGATCGACTACCACCTGCAAGATGCCAGCACGATCACGCATATCTAAGAAGATCACCCCACCATGATCGCGGCGGCGATGTATCCAGCCGACGATAGTGATCGTCTGCTCTAATAAGTCTTCGGTCACAGCACCGCAGTATTCGTCGCGATAGCCACTGTGTACGGCGAGGTCTTTTTGCGTAATAGTACTAGGTTTCATAGTGCTGTCAGTCATAGTCAAGGTTATCCAGTTATGTGCCCGATTCAAAGAATAGCCGTTTAAAAATACCAGTGAGGCTCTTAAACGATATTTATTATTAAGATAGTCAATTACAAAAAACAGCCAGTCAGCGCTATAAAGACGGATAGTCTGCGCGTCGGCTGTATAAAATTTATTTTAAACGCATATTATGCCTAAAGTACGGGTGTTATACAACTATGCTTATTAACTGCGCTCGCTCATAAAGGCATGACAAGCTTACGAGTGTAATAATTGGTTTATCTATTATGATTTATAACCATGACGCTTGAAAATAGCGCGCAGCGAGCGCATATTAGCTGCATCTTAAAATAATTTAAGCTATCGCAACTATAATTATTACCCTAAACCTCTGAATGTAACCCTAAGGAAGACTTGATATGCTATTTCACCCGCCAAAAAACCCTGTCGAGCTTAAAGTCATGCATTTAAATAAGACTCAGCAGCAGCGCCGCGAAGACTTGATGGAAGCGACTCAAGGCAAAGCTGCGCTTAAGCAGCTCAAAAAGAGCATGGCGAAAAAAGCCAAGCAAGCGCTAAAAGTGAAATCTAAAAGCAAGAAGAAAGATAAAAACAAAGAGACCAGTCAGCAAGTATTTGTCCTAGATTTTGACGGTGACATTAAAGCCTCGGCCGTTAAGCATCTGCGCGAAGAGATTAGCACCCTGATCAGTACTGCTAATAAGGGTGATGAAGTTATCATCCGTTTAGAGTCAGGTGGTGGTATGGTGCATAGTTATGGCCTTGCAGCGGCGCAGTTAGTGCGTCTCAAAGACGCGGGTCTTAAGCTCACCGTTTGTGTCGATAAAATCGCAGCCAGTGGCGGCTATATGATGGCTTGTGTCGCTGATAAAATTATCGCCGCGCCTTTTGCGGTGATCGGCTCTATCGGTGTNGTCTCACAATTACCGAACTTCAATAAACTACTGAAAAAAAANGACGTNGATTATGAGATGTTTACTGCTGGTGACTACAAGCGCACGGTGACAGTATTCGGTGAAAACGATGATGAAGATCGCGCTAAATANCAGCAAGAGCTTGAGCAAACGCATGATCTGTTTAAGCATTTCGTCAGTACTTATCGCTCTGAGCTTGATCTGAATAAAGTCGCTAATGGTGAGCATTGGTATGGCGAAGATGCAGTAAAGCTCAACCTCGTCGATAAGCTGCAAACCTCAGATAGCTATATCTTACAGCTTATGGAAGATAATGAGGTTTATGCGCTACATTCGCGTCAAAAGCCAACTCTAGCAGAGAAGTTAGGCTTATCACAAGCCGCTGAGGCGACGATCACTATGGCAGTGGATAAACTACCAGACGCTCTTGCCCGTTTTGATCTTAATAGCCGCTTGAATATTCTAAAGTAAGTGTATTCTTTTAATATAAATGAGTAAAAGCTGAATGAGTTGAGATAAGCTAATTGATAGTGGAATAATATTTTTTAGTGTTATTCATTAGTTAGTATAGAAAGAACTTTAGAAATCCCTAATAAATTTAGGTATATACTATTTCACTGTTGATGTTTTGTAAAAGGCGTGCCTAAACAGTCGCGCCTTTTTTGCTGTTTAAAATTTGGAGCTATGTTATAAATAGGGGAAGCGAAAAACAGTACACGTACGTACACCGTAAGAGATTAGCCATGAGAGGTTAATCATTAATAATGAGAAGGAAGTCAGTTATGTCCAATGATACATTGATGTTTACCGCTACTGAGCACGGTCAAGACATGCATGCCAAAGTCAAAGATTTTATTGCCACTAAGATTGAGCCGATTGAGGATGAGTTTTGGCAAGAGTGCCATAAGATGAACCCAGATGGTAATTGGAAGAACTGGCAGTGGCCAGCCGCGTACGATGATTTACGTAAGCAAGCTCGTGAGGCCGGTCTTTGGAACTTGTTTCTACCCGATGATGAGCTTGGCGCAGGCTTGTCAGTGACTGATTATGCTCCAATTGCAGAGCTTACGGGCCGTAGTTTATTAGCGCCGCATGTCTTTAACTGTAATGCTCCTGATAGCGGTAATATGGAGCTGCTATGGCGCTATGGTAGTACTGATCAGCAGGATAAGTGGCTGACCCCTTTACTAGAAGGTAAGACGCGTTCCGTGTTTTGTATGACTGAGCCTGATGTTGCTTCTAGTGATGCAACCAACATGGAGGCGACCGCTGTCGTCGATGGTGATGAGATCGTCATTAATGGTAGCAAATGGTGGTCATCCGGTCTTGGCGATCCAGCCGTCGATTTACTGATTGTCATGGCATACACGCCTGATGAAAATAAAGATCGCCACCAGCAGCATTCTATGGTGCTAGTTCCTGTAGANACTAAAGGGGTTAACATCAAGCGAATGCTTAAAGTATTCGGTGATTATGACGCGCCGCATGGTCATGGTGAAATCAGCTTCGATAATGTACGGGTGCCAGTTGCTAATTTTATCGGTGGACCTGGCATGGGTTTTGAGATTGCGCAAGGCCGCTTAGGACCTGGGCGTATTCATCACTGCATGCGCTGTATTGGTGCCGCCGAGAAGTCGTTAGAGCTTGCGATTCACCGCGGTATGAGTCGTGTTGGTTTTGGCAAGCCAATCTTACAGCTAGGGGGTAACTTAGAGCGTGTCGCCGAGGCGCGTATCAAGATCGATCAAGCGCGTTTATTGACGTTATATGCCGCGCAAAAAATGGACAGCCAAGGTACTAAAGCGGCGTTAACTGAAATCTCAGCGATTAAAGTGGTCGCGCCTACTGTATTACAAGAAGTGGCTGATATGGCGATTCAGATCCATGGTGGTATGGGCGTTTGCCAAGATACTATGTTGCCAGGGTTCTATGCTCAAGCTCGGGTGTTGCGTTTAGCGGACGGTCCGGACGAGGTACATAAAACAATGATTGCAAAATTAGAGCTAAAGCGTCAAGGCTTTCGCCGTCCTGCAAAATCGTCTAAATAAGAAGCTCGCGAAATGATAGTCTGCTAAACAAGAGGCGAGCTACAAATAGGGTCTAAGTGCTAATGGGTCATTTAGGCCATAGCATTGACCCTAATGCCCCTTACTTTAGCGAATATTATCCCTTAANATTCACTATCAAGATTTTGGTAGTGAATTTTTCACTAAGGTCTGTTGAATATTCAAAAATGGCAACACACAAACAAGCAGTACACAAACAATAAGGAACATTGTATGGCAACTGATAAACCAAATACCGAAGATAGTGCTAAGAGCGACCAGCAGCCAGAACTAAACGCGGTACTAGACAAAGGCGGCGAAGTGCGAGAAGGCGAGGAGCTGGATGCGCAAGCGATTAGCAGCTGGTTACGAGACCAAGGCGTCGACATTCAAGGCGAACCTACCGTTACTCAATTTTCAGGGGGCGCGTCGAACTGGACTTATCGTTTAGAGTATGACAATCAAGATCTGATTCTGCGCCGCCCGCCTAAAGGCACCAAAGCCAAGTCCGCTCATGATATGGTACGCGAATACACGGTACAAAAAGCGCTAAAAGACGCTTATCCTTATGTCCCCAAAATGGTTGCGTTATGTACTGACGACAACATTATCGGGGCAGACTTCTATGTGATGGAGCGCATGGAAGGCATTATTCCGCGTGCCAATTTGCCAAAAGAGATAGATTTTGATCCCGCGCAAACCCGTGAGCTGTGTACTAACGTAATAGATGCGTTAATCGAGCTGCATCAGGTCGACTATACCGAGCATGCTGATCTAGTTAATTTAGGCCGCGGTGAGGGCTACTGTGAACGCCAAGTGACCGGCTGGGATAAGCGCTATGTGAAAGCAAAAACGCCAAACGTACCGAGCTTTGGTATCGTGCGTCAATGGCTCAATAAGCACACACCAAAAGATAGCAAGACCTGCATTATTCATAATGACTGGCGTTTTGATAATGTAATTTTGGCGGCTGACAATCCCACCGAAGTCATTGGAGTGCTTGATTGGGAGATGGCGACCCTGGGTGACCCCTTAATGGACTTAGGCAGCGCTTTGGCGTACTGGATTGAAGCTGATGATAACATCATTATGCAGCAGTCGCGCCGTCAGCCAACTCATCTAAAAGGAATGATGACTCGCGATGAAGTCGTTGATTACTACTTAAATAAAACGGGCCTTGAGATTGATAACTGGACCTTTTATGAGGTGTTTGGACTATTTCGCTTAGCCGGTATCGTGCAGCAAATCTACTATCGCTACTATAATAAACAAACCAAAAACCCCGCCTTTAAGAACTTTTGGCTCATCGTTCATGTGTTAAACGCAAAGTGCCTGAAGCTTATCGCGCAGTATGAAGGCGAGACACTATTTATGACTCACGTGCAGCCGCGCTTAGAGGAAAAAGGAGTGGATAAAGCCGCGATAGAGCAATTGCCAGAGCCGGTACAAAAGCTAGTCAAAAGCATCTTACCTAAAGGTTATTTTGAATCGACGTCAAAGTCAGTTGATGAGTAATTTAGCTAAGAAGTCTTTCGTTAATACACTCTTAAAATAATATAACTATTAGGTAGTAGGATTATGATTACCATACTTTTGGCTCGGCACGGTCAGGCCTCTTTTGGCAAAAAAAACTACGATGAGTTGTCAGAGTTAGGGATTACGCAGGCGCGTATGCTTGGCGCTCATTATGCTCATACGCAGCGCCGTATCGATGCAGTCTTCAGTGGTCACTTGATGCGTCAGCAGGACTCTGCCCGCCATTTTTTAGCGAGCTATCAAGAGACTGTAGCTGAACAAAAACAGAGTAATCCGCCTGCCAATGCTCCGGCTGACTTATCTGATGATCGTTTGATTGCTGAATTCAACGAGTTTAATCATCAAGACGTATTGACCAAGTCTAACCCNGCCTTTGCAAACCAAGCGGCTATAGCCATGGAGATCGCAAAAGCTGACGTGCCTAAGCTGCGTTTGGCTGAGCTATTTGATCAAGCGATGCAGCGCTGGCATGGCGGCGAGTATGATGATGACTATATTGAGAGCTGGACACAGTTCAATGAGCGTACACAGCGCGCGCTCGCGCAAATACGCGATAAAGCCAACTCATTAAATACAGCTGCTAAAGATAATAGAGCCGCTGAGGATACGACAGTGTTGGTATTTACCTCGGGCGGGGTAATCGCTGCGATTACCGCGCAGTTACTTGAGCAGGACAGTCAAACGGCCTATCAGCTCAATAAGCGGTTAATCAATACGGGGGTGACCGCTATTACTTTACGAGGAGAGACGGCACGGTTATTGTCCTTGAATGAATACAGCCATTTGTTTGCCGAAGGCGAGCGCTTTGTTACTTGGCGCTAATGGTGAATGTTTAGGGTATAAGGTATAGTGATTATCCGCACTTAAGAAAAGATTACATCTAGTATCTAAAGCATGGCCACTATACTATGATATCTTTATATCTGGTTATTTAAAGCCATAAAGCGGTGCAAACGTACGGTATTGATGAGAAGAGAATGCTATGCAAAATAAACTAATGAGCTTAGTAACAAAAACTGTCAAACAAGGCAGGGCGCAAGCGACCAGTGCGATACAACCTGCGCGCTATCTAAATGGTCTGACCAAATCACAAGTCGGACAAGGCAAAACTGTGCTGGTCACTGGCGCAAGCTCAGGTCTTGGTGAGGTCATGGCACGATTATTTGCCAAACTTGGCTATAATCTAGCGATTTGCGCGCGCCGCGGTGAGCGTCTAGAGCAGCTTAAAGTCGATTTGTTGCAGAGCTATCCCAATATCCGAGTGGAATATAAAATCTTAGACGTCAGCGACTATGAGTCAATATTCAAAGTATTTGATGAGTTTGCCGCAGACTTTGGACATTTAGATCGTATCGTTGTCAATGCTGGTGTCGGAGATAGCCGCCGTATCGGTAAAGGCCGGTTTAAAATCAACCGCCGTACCGCTGAGATCAACTTCATCTCAGCACTCGCGCAGTGTGAAGCTGCCATGAAAATATTTCGCGAGCAAAACGCGGGTCATTTAGTGGTAATCTCGAGCATGTCAGCGATGCGCGGTCTGCCAGGTCATATGACAACCTATGGCGCAGCAAAAGCTGGTATTGCGCATCTTGCCGAAGGGATTCGCGCCGATATGTTGCTCACTAAGCTNCCGATTAAGGTCACTACGATTTATCCAGGTTATATTCGTACTGAGATTAATAAGGATGCTAAGCCATTACCGTTTGAAGTGGACGCTNATACAGGAACCAAAGCCATCGTCGCAGCCATAGAATCTGGCGCCGAGGAAGCTTGCGTGCCAAGTTTGCCTTGGTCGATTATTGGTCAAGCAATGAAGCATCTGCCTTTGCAGATTGTGAGTAAGATGAGCTAAAGCTACTTTTTCTATCTAAGTACTTAATATCGGTAATGTTACAATAAGAAAGCCCTCTACTATTAGAAGGCTTATTGCTTTATCCAGCGTTGCCGTAAAACCACCCACTTCAGGGGGTGGATATAAGGCGACATATACTGTCGTGAGTAGTACTTAAAGGGTTGTAAGTTGAAATTAACCTCGCCATACTAAAGGTATGAAAACCCTCAAACTACGCATTAAAGACAAGCATATAAAAGAGCTGAATCAGCTAAGCGGTTCGGTAAACTACGTGTGGAACTATGTTAATGCGTTAAGTTTTGAGCATCTAAAGCGAACAGGTAAATTCTTTAGTGCCTACGACCTAAACGAATACACCAAAGGCAGTGGCGAGTATTTAGGCTTACACTCACAAACTCTGCAAGCCATCAACGAAACTCATACCAAATCTCGTAAGCAGTTTAAAAAAGCCAAACTAAATTGGCGAACCAACCGACCCGATGCCAAGCGAAAAAGTTTAGG
>FUFK010041957.1_pt1 | contig 49537 bp, 67 predicted proteins | sample 1021851 | NCBI WGS metagenome assembly FUFK01 (sample SAMEA51879418, study PRJEB19060) | metagenome | reverse complement strand
AGCAACACCCAGCGTTATAAAATGCTTGGTAATGGATGGACTGTGGAAGTTATCTGCCACATTCTTAAAAATATGGAGAAATAAAATGATACAACCGCGCAAACAAATTAATAACATTTACGGCTATGTCCGTGTTTCTTCGGAGCAACAAGTCAAAGACGGCTCGTCTCTGGACGAGCAAAAAAGAACCATAGAAGAATTTGTCCAGGCTAAGTTCAACAGGCCCGTTGATAAATTCTTTATTGACGCTGGCGTTAGTGGCATGAAGGATCTAGTCGATCGACCAGGATCCAGAGATCTAACCGACGTCATGGATAGGCACGACGTGATAGTAACGACCAAACTAGATAGGCTGGCCAGATCCTTTGTTGAAATGGTCAACATGATTCCGATGCTAGAAGANACAGGGATCACNCTTTANTTNTGTGAAATGTTTGGCGACATACCTGTTGTTTTACCCAAGGAAAAAGAATCCACTGGCCTAGAGGCTAAACTAGATATGGCCAGGATTAACAACCGTAACCTGGTGGCAACTCTGGCCCAGTTTGCAGAGTTTGAGCGCGACATGATTAAGTCGAGATTAGCAGGTGGCAAGATCGCCTGGGCCGAAAAAGGTTATTCGATTGGTGGCCATGTTCCTTTTGGTTACAGAAAAGAATACGAAGATCACGGGGCCAAACGTCATACTAAATTAGTTCCCATACCCGAGGAGCAGGAAGTTCTAAAAACGATCTACGCTTGTAAATCGCGTGGCCTAGGCGCTAGAAGGATAGCTAAGCAGGTGCAAAATTTACACAAAGGCTATGAGGACTTTCCTTATCACAAAGTTCATAAGATCCTTAACAGAAAGTTTCAAGGCTTGCTCGATATGGAAGATCAGAAATACGACACTAGGCATTAGCAAAATTTAAAACTAGAGCATATAATTTATGCTATGGCGAGTGAAGTCGATAGCATAGATATTTTTACACCCCAACAAGATCTCCTCGATAGAGGTGTGATTGCTTATGAAGAAAACGTCCCCCTTATAGGACAAATTGCCGCTGGCTTTACTCCGCCTGGTATGGGTATAGATTTGTTATCAGCTGGCAAATACGGCCGCGATGCCTTTAGGGATTTTGCGTCCGGACAAGGCAAAGAAGGTGCAATCAACCTTGGCATAGCTGGACTGTCTGCATTAGGCGCAATTCCTTTAATCGGTGATTTGGCTCGCGGACCTAAATCATTTTTACGCCAGGCTTTAACCCCAAAAACTAAAGATCCCTTGTTAAAAGGCATAGATACTTCACAGGCCGATGAAATAGTCGATATTAAAAACATAACTAAACCAAAAGACATCAAGGGCAAACAAGTAAAAAGCGAGGAAAAACGCGTAGGTGAGGCCACAAGATTGTTAGAAAAATCGGGAGCTGGATCTTCATACAAAGGAGTAAGTATTGAGAAAAGACAACCCATAGAGGTTTTGAAAAGACCAGACGGCACTTTTCAACAGTTAGGAGGCAAAGCTACACTAGATGCACTAGACGCGGCAGGATCAAAACAAATACCGGTCAAAGTTTTTGATAACTTACAAGAATATAATACTTTTGATTTTATTAGAAAAAAAAATAAAAACCTAAAAAGAAAAACAGACTCGTTGAAATTATTGCCGACCAAAGGTAATCCTACTTTTGAATCACCAGTTAGAGAGCTGGGTAACAAAATGGAACAACAGTTTAAACTTTCTTTTAACGCACACCAGGGCGATATAAAAAGTGCCCAACAATTATTTGATAGAGCAAGAAGTTTAAACCCACAATTTCAAACAGCAATTGATGGAGTAAGAGATAGTCTAGGATTAGGCAAAGGTTTTAACCCTGTTGGNGGNAAAGTTNNAGGNNATATAGATGAGGCNACNGGNTTTCCNGTTGGCGAGGTAAAACTCATGCCGAGAACAATCGAAAAAGTTATGACTAAATATGACGGTGACTTTTCACAAATAACAGATCCAATACGAACAAGAATAGTGGTCAATACACCGCAACAAGAAAAACAAGCGGCAGAGGCAATAAGTAAATTATTTCCAACGGTAGACGGNGAANGAGTCTTAATGAAAAAATCTGGNTATTTAGATAGNAAATTAAATGTTCAAGTNACAGGTCCAAATGGAGAAAAAATAATCGGTGAGATAGGGATTGTTACACAACCCATGTTAGATGCCGCAGATAAAGCACACGGTTTCTATGAGGCTTATCGAAAAACTAATTTTGGTTTACGAGACGGCACTGACATAAGAAAAATAAAAGCAGAGGGCCTTAGATTAGAAAAAGCCATGCAAGAAATATTTGAGGCCGCAGGCAAAGATATTGACCCTAATTTTTTTAAAGATGTGGTTGAAAGGTTTTTTTCTGGGGGTTATGTAAGTGCAGGTAAATCTGGAAGATTGTCGCCAATGACACCAAACATGTTTTCAAACTCAGACTTTGATAATCTTGAGCCGTCCACAAAGAAATCTTTTACTTGGTCTGGTGTAGCCTCTCTCCAGCCAAGCTCTGTGTCTGTAACTGGCAATGTGAATCCTTTGCTTTTTTCTGGAGTGACATCAACGATAACAGCTGGTGATCGTTCCCAAGAAAAATATAATGTATCTAAAACTTCCATCGACCCTATTTTACAAAAAAGTGCACAAAATTACAACCTAGATGACATTGATATTTTTGGAGATCTAAATGACTGACCTAGAAAAAATCATATGGTGTATTACCACTATTGATTCTATGTTGCTTTTGGATTTTATGACTAACCCGGTTAGACAGGATCTAACCAATTTAAAATCGTATCTTGAACAAGTGCGCGATTCATTAACTAACTAATGGCTATTATAAACGGTTGGGGTAGAGGGACCTGGAACGAAGGCGCTTGGGGCACCGCTTTACCAGTTACACTCACCAGCGTTGGCGCTATTACTTCTGGCCTTGGATCTGTGACGGTAACTGCGGCCGCCGATGTATCAGTAGGAACTTTAGCTATAACCTCTGGACAGGGAACCACAACACAAAGCGGTAAAGCCAATCAAACATTAGGANCACTGGCTATAACCTCTGGCTTAGGCACGACCACTCAAGTCGCAAAAGCCAACGTAACGCCTACAACTTTAGTTACAACCTCGGCTCTTGGAACTGTTATTGTTCACGAAAACGAGGTTATAAATTTAACAGGATTCCAGGTCGCATCTGGCATAGGTGCTGTTACCACCGAGGCCAAAGCAGATGTAGCAGTGGTAGGAGTCCAAGCAATAGCATCGACCGGATTTATTTTAGTTTACGGTGAGATAGACACGGATCAATCTCCTGGCTATTCCGCCGTTGCAACAAGTCAAACTCCGTCTTATACTGAGATTGACGCAGGCCGCGATGCGGCATAACGTTTTTTATTTAGAAGAGGACCAAGATGGCAGAGTACACTAATGATTTAAGACTCAAGGAAATTGGAACCGGAGAATCCAGTGGAACTTGGGGAAGTGAAACAAATACAAATTTAGAGCTCATCGCAGAGGCTTTTAGTTTTGGCACTGAGGCNATAACAAGCAACGCTGATACTCATACAACAACTATTGCGGACGGATCTACAGATCCAGGAAGATCTATATTTTTAAAATATACAGGTGCACTAGATTCTGATTGCACAATCACCATAGGCCCAAACACCGTATCAAAACTATGGTTTATAGAAAATGCAACTACAGATAGTGGATCCTCTGGACCTTACAATATCATCATAAAGCAAGGCACGGGCGCAACCGTAACTATTCCAAACAGCCACGTCAAAGCAATTTATTCAGACGGCGCTGGATCTGGTGGTGCCATGGTCGAGGCTTTAGCAGATCTGAACCTAAAAGATACAGTAACCATATCCGGAACCACCCCAACCTTAACCATTGGTGATGCTGGAGCAGAGGATACAAAAATTGTTTTTGACGGTAACGCACAAGACTTTTACATGGGTTTAGATGACAGTGCCGATGATTTAGTAATAGGTCTTGGCTCGGCGGTAGGAACTACACCTGCTATTGAAATTGATGAAAACCAGGATATTAAGTTTGCTCAATCCATAGGTGTTGGCCAAGCGGCATCATCAACCACAGGTGATATTGCCGCACAAACCATGTCTTTGCTTGGCACCACACCCACACTTACTTTAGGTGACGGTGGCGAAGAAGATGTAGCTATTAAATTTAATGGCGTTAAAGATTTTTACATTGCTAACGATGACTCAGCCGATAAATTAGTTATTGGTGAGGGATCTACTGTTGGGACAAACAACATTCTTACTATCACCGACGATACAGTCACGCTAGGCGACGGCGCGGCCGCAGATACAGCCATAGTATTTGACGGTAACGCAAAAGATTTTTATGTGGCTCTGGACGATTCAGCAGATAAGCTGGTAATCGGTGAAGGCTCCACAGTCGGCACTAATAACATTCTTACCATTACAGACGATACTGTAACATTGGGTGACGGAGCCGCTGTTGATACATCCATCGTATTTGATGGCAACGCGCNAGACTTTTATGTTGCTTTAGACGATAGCGCAGACGATCTTCTCATAGGCGTTGGCTCAACGGTTGGATCTAGCGTTGCTTTGAGCGTGGATGAGAACCAAGTGGTGACAGCGGAAACCTCGGCAAACATAAAACAAGTAGCGCTTACAGACGGCACGGTTTCTTGGGATGCCAGGGCCGCCGCTAATGCGTTCTTATTGTTAGAAGAAAACTCGACCATATCAGCGCCTAGTAACGCTACAGAGGGTGCAATTATACAAATAGAGGTTGCACAACACGCGTCTAGTGGGCCATATACTTTAGCATTTAATGCTATTTTCGAGTTTCCTGGCGACACAAACCCCACCATGACAGCAACAGATGCTAAGACAGATATTTNTGCTTTTCGCTATAACGGTAATAAATGGCAGAATATAGGCATTAGTCAAAATCTGACACAAAGCTAATATGGAAACCTTACAAAGGAGTGCTAATCGAGGATCTGTTTCAACAGGCTATGATGTAGCAAATTCTTTAAAGGTTGAATCAGATAATGACGAATATCTTGAAAGACCTACAGGTGGCTCAGATGGTAGTTCTACACAACATACAATATCTGTATGGGTAAAAAGAACCGAGTTAGGAGTTGATAGTGAGCCTGTTTCTGCTGGGGGTATTGGTAGATTTAGATTTGAGTCGGATGATACCTTTAGCTATCAATTTAGATCTGGAAAAGAGATTATAACAAACAGAGTGTTCCGGGATACCGCGGCTTGGTATCATATCTTGGCGGCGGCAGATTCGTCTCAATCTACAGCCTCCAACAGAATGAGACTATATGTAAATGGAGTAGAAGAAACATCTTTTAGTTCGGCTACATATCAAGATCAAGACCAAGCATCCCCAGGATGGGGCAAATATACTATTTATAATTTAAGAGTAGGCGCGGCGGCAAGTAATACTAGAAATTTTAATGGCTATATTGCTGAAATGTATTACATAGACGGACAAACACTTGATCCAACCTCTTTTGGTGAGTTTGATAGTGATTCTGGTATTTGGATTCCTAAAGCATTTACAGGAACTCATGGAAGTTTAGACACCTACTTAGATTTTGAAGATTCTTCAAATCTAGGCAACAATGTTGCAGGTGGAACTGATATGAACGCAAATAATATTACTGCCGCAGATCAATCTACTGACACTTGCACAAATAATTTTGCAATCATAAATATTTTGCATAAATATCCGTCATCACAGGTAATTAATGAAGGCGCAACAAAAGTAGCAAGAACTAGCGGCTCTGGTTTAAATAAAACTTTTATTTCAACTATCGCTTTGACAGCAGGAAAATGGTATGCAGAGTTTAAACCAACAGCGGCAAGTAGCAATTATGTTGTTGGAATTATGCCTATTGATACAGCATCGTCTGTTGATTTGGACGCTAATCACCTTGGAAACAGTGCTTATGCTGGAAGTCTCGGATATTACAGTCCAGACGGATCTATGTTAGCGGCAGGTAACGCGGCTAATGGATCATTTGGTAATTCATATACCGCGGATGATATTATTGGTGTAGCTTTAGATATGGACAATAGAAAAGTTTATTTTTCTAAAAATGGAACATTTCAAAACTCTCAAAACCCTGCAACTGGTGCTAATGCTATAACTCTGACAGATACTAGCGATGGCTACCATATAGGTTTTACATACGATACAAGCGGAACCGTAGAGTGTAATTTTGGTGGTTATCATGTAAACACCTTATCTAGTGCAAATACAGACGGTTCTGGATTTGGAGATTTCGAATTTGAGCCGCCCTCTGGTTATTTGGCGGTGAACACAAAATCGTTGTCAGAGACAGGAGGATAAAAAATATGGCCGCTTTTACTACAATAGACGATCCATCGGTATATTTTCAAATAGCTACTTGGACTGGTAATACATCAGCACCAAGAAGTATAACTAATGATGGCAATAGTGATATGCAACCCGATTGGGTTTGGGGAAAAAATAGAACCACTGCTGGCACAGACCACGAAATATATGATTCTAATAGAGGAACTGGAGTAAATTTTAATTTAAAATCTAGTAGCTCGGGCGCAGAGGGTGTTGGAACAACTTATGGTCAATTAACATCTTTTGACACAGACGGATTTACAGTAAATGCCGGTGGAACTAATGATGATTTTTGGAATGAAAATGGTTCAGAGTTTGTAGCTTGGCAATGGAAAGCAGGTGGTGGTACTACGGCTTCCAACAGTGATGGCTCTATAACTTCTACAGTACAAGCAAACACTACAGCAGGTTTTAGCATTATTACTTATACAGGAACAGGCGGTAATGAAACTTTTGGACATGGATTAGGTGTTGCGCCCGATATGTGGATTATAAAAAGAAGAAATGGGACAGGCTCTTGGGCCGTAGGTTTTAATGACTCAGATGTTTTAGGTGGAACAAGTAAGTATTTAATTTTACAAAGTGATGCGGCAGTGTCAACTTATCTTAATTTTTTTGGCACTTCTGCCGCATCTAGCACAGTAATGAGAATAGCAGGCGATGCAACCATTGGTGGGTCTAGTAATACATATGTTGCTTATGCTTTTGCACAAAAACAAGGTTTCAGCAAATTCGGTGCTTACGAGGGTACGGGCCAACGAGACGGAGTTTTCGTGTACTTAGGATTCCAGCCTGCTTTTGTTATGATAAAAAATATCGATGGCTCTGGCAGATGGACAATGTTCGACAACAAAAGAACTATAGCGAACGGGGATTTTGAGTATTTGGTTGCAGATGATGACCATGCTGAAAGTGATACAGGCTTAGGTTTTACAGATCCAATAGATTTTTTATCAAATGGCTTTAAACAAAAAAATTCTGACGCATTTACCAATGGGAGTAGTACATATATGTATTGGGCATGGGCAGAACATCCATTCGTAACATCAACAGGAATCCCAACAACAGCTAGGTAAATTTAATTAATTGAGGTAATATAAAATTATGTGGGCATTAGTAGAATCGGGAAGTATAACCGGGGTTTATAATAAACCTAAACAATTAACTATAGGAGATATTGTGTATCCTAGCAATATTCATAACCTTTGGTCAGAGGCAGAACTCAAAGCTATAGGTGTTTATATAGTAGTAATAGATAACACTAATTATAAAGACCCTAAATACTATATTAATACAAACCAAACGTTTGAATTTGCGGATGATAAAGTAACTGCATCATATGGAACAGCTACAGCCAAATCATTAGATGACACAACAAGTGAAGGAATTATTACTCGAGGTCTTAAATACAATCATTGTCATGTAGTAGACAATCAAGCGTATAGCTTGTTACTGCCTAACGATTGGATGGTAGTAAAGGCTACCGAAACAAGCGGAACAGTAGCAAGTGATTGGACCACTTACAGAACAAATGTGAGATCAACAGCACAAAGCATGAAAACTAAAATCAATGCAGTTTCAGATGTAGACGCATTAGCGGCGCTGTATGTTTATAATAACGATGATCCACCAACTAGACCTTTAGGTGAATTTCCAACCCCACCAACTTCATAGGAGATAAATATGTTAGATTTAACTTTAAAAATAATCCAACTGGCCCCGTGGGTCATATCTGGAGCATCTTTAATAGCGGCTTTAACGCCAACACCAGCCGATGACGCTTTTATAGGCAAGATTTACAAATTAGTAGATTGGTGTGCAATTAACGTTGGCAAGGCCAAGGAGAAGTAATATGAGTTTATGGACTAGGGTAGTGGATTTTTTTACCGGAACAGAGAAAAAAAAAGTAAGAGCTAGAACCAAAAAAGGAAGATATGTGGCAGATGATAAATCAACGCCAGATGTAAATGAGGCTTATACTACTGTTCGAGTTAAAAAAAAGAAAAAAAAGTAATTTGTAAACCAGGATTATAAGTATGGCATCTGTAAAAGACGCATTAAACGCTATAGAATCGCACGAACGTGAGTGTAGAGCTCTATACAAAAGCATAGACAAAAGGCTTGAGGCCGGATCTAAAAGGTTTGATAAGCTAGAAAACATGATATGGGGCGTTTACCCATTCATAGTAATTAGCGTAGTGTTAGCTAAATTTTTATAATGGAAGATCATAGATTCAGTGGTGACACATCGCGCAATGAGGTCGAATTAGACCTCACAAAATTCATGTCTATGATTGAGGAAATCAATCAACTTAAAGAAAAANTTAGAGATCTTGAAGATGAAACTACTCGTAATCCTCACCAAAAATGGATTCATTTAGCCAGAGCGGTAGACTCATGGCGTATATTTCCTAGAGTGTTTTTAAGCGTTTATATTTTTTTGCTTTATTATTGTACCATGTGGTTTATGGAGTTAGAGCAACCTAGCTTTGAACAAAGTGGACTTATATCAATAATTGTTGGGGCAGGAGCCGCATGGTTCGGTTTATACGCTGGCACGTCTAACTCTTCCAAAGGTTTTAAAGGTGAAGATTAATGTATGAATACAATTGCCAGGTAACGCGAGTAGTAGACGGCGACACCATAGATTGTATTTTAGATTTAGGTTTTTCAATATTGCATAAATGTCGCGTTAGACTTTTTGGCATTGATACTCCAGAATCACGGACAAGAGATAAAGACGAAAAAATAAGAGGTAAATTAGCGGCTAAATTTTTAGAGGACGCAATTAATTTAGGAAAAAACGTAGTTTTACGCTCAAAACTTAAAGATTCCAAAGGAAAGTATGGTAGAGTTTTGGGTGAGGTAGTGGTAGACGGCATCAATATAAATGATGTTATGGTTAAAAAATATTTAGCTGTCGCATATCATGGACAAAGTAAAGATGATATTGAGGCTGAACATTTGAATAATAGAAAAAAATTAATCAAGTTAGGAGTTTACACACCAAATGAACAAGGATCAGAAACAGCATGACCAGTTAATAGCCTGGGCCTCTGTGATGCTTGTTATTACAGCTGTTATAGGTTTTTCGATAAACGCAAACGCACAATCATCGCAACAATCTGGTACAGCTTGCGTCAACGGCACTCAGTATTGTGAAAATTCTAACGTTTACACAACGAATGAAACTACCACAAATAATACAAATTCCAACACCAATCAAAACACGAACACCAATAATACAACCACCAGTAATACCAATGTTTCAACAAATACGAATGTATCTACAAATACCAATAATTCTACAAATACAAATGTAAATACAAATCAAAACACTAATGTAAATACAAACGTCAGCACTTCGACAGCTAATACTACATCAAATAATACTAATACAAATATAAACACATCTACTTCAACCAGCAATGTAAATTCTACGGTAAATCAAACGGTTAATAACACAAATGTAAACACTTCAACAAGCACCTCTGATAATACCAATAGAAATATTAATGAATCCACCTCACAATCAAACGTACAAACGAATAATATTAATCAAAATAATAACAACACAAAATCTGATAACACAAACAGGAATATCAACGAATCTAAATCAGTGCAAACTATTAACCAAAACGTAAAGTCTGAGGCCCCTCCTGCGTCTGCAATAGCGCCAAGCATCATGTCATATTCACAGGACTTATGCACAACCGGTGTATCTGGAGCATTTCAAGGACAGGTTTTTGGTTTATCTGGCGGTAAATCAGTAAGAGACATGAATTGTGAAAGGTTAAAATTATCTAAATATTTATACGACATGGGTATGAAAGTAGCGGCTATTTCTTTGCTGGCTCAAGATGAAAGAGTATTTAAAGCAATGTGGCAAGCAGGAACACCCGCTCCATACGAAGGCAAGATAGGTGAAGAGGCCAAAAAATTATGGATAGCTAACCCATCTAAAAGACCAGATAAAAAAGATTTTGAGGATGAGTTTGTTGCAGAATGTAGTCAAGAACATAATCCAAAAAGAGATAGAATACAAAATGACGTAGCTGGGTTAATAAGTAAAGTGGTTATAAGCAAAACAAAATCGAAAGCGCAATGCAAAAAAGAATTATATGGGGGTTAATCCTTCTATCCTGTAATACCTACGCTCAATACATTTACGAGGCCAATCAAGACCTTTATCAATTACAAAAAAATGCTGGCAGTTTTGAAGGTGAATTAGCTTATGAGGTAGGTGACGATCAACTTTCAACAAATATAAACTTGACATTTGATTTTACTTTTTATGGTCAGACTTTTAATTCTGCTCGCATGTCAACTAATGGTTGTCTGCATCTTGGATTAGGAAGTGGCAATATAAATTCAAATAATTACTGTGCTGATTATACGCCCGACCCGATAAGCACTAAAAATTACACATACACTATGTTTCCATTTTGGACTGATTTAATAAGGGACAATAATTCAAGAATGAAGTCTTACGGTGACAGCACGAAAATGATTTTTGGTTGGTATGACATGAGAGAATATAACCGTAACAGTGATAACAGCTTTGAAGTAATTTTATGGCCAAATAATACCTTTGAATATAGATATGATGAGCTAGACATCATTAATCACGATGTAATTATTGGTGAGGTAGGTAGTGGATCTTCTCAAGTTTATCAATATTTATTTCACGATGAATGTAATGTCGGAACTACCAACTCTAGTGATTGTGTCAACACAGATTGGAACAACACATCATTCAATAACCTGCTAGAAGGCGGTGGTAGTTTATATGGAGTCGGTAGCGGTAATGGAGTAGATTGTTCTAATCCACTAAATGATAGTAGCTGTGCTGGTTATGCAGATGCTTTATTAACGCAACAATGTAATATAAGCCAGCTTTATAGTCAATCATGTCCTAATTACAGCCAAGCCTATGATAATCAACAATGTGACGAGGATCCTCAATATGCCACTTTTTGCCCTGGTTTTAGGCAACAAGAATCAGTAGCTTTTTTTAACGATGAACAAGCAGATTATGGCTTTATAGACGAGCAAGAACAATTTGCCACAGGTATATTTAACAATGACGCTCACCACCACCACAACGAAGAACCGCCATTTGTAGTAATAGAAATCTTTGAAGAGGAGGTATTTCCGCCCTTTGAAGATTTTGGTGGCGATGATTTTCAAGATTTTTTTAGAGATTCAGAACCAGAGGAATTAATTATTTTTTTTGATCCAGAACCGTTGCCATTTATAAGTGAATTTGGGCCAAGGCATGAAGATCCAATACATCAAGAAGATATACTAATAGAGCAGTTTGTTTTGCAAGAAACTTTATTTGTAGAAGATTACTCTGAACCAGAAACTATTTTAGTTATTGAAACGATAGAGGAGCTTGATACTTGGTTTGAGGAAGAAAGAAGAGACCACCATGAGGAAAGAGAAGAAAGAATAGCAGAAAATGATGAGCCAGCAGAGGAGTTTAGAGAAGAAATATTTGAAGAACAGGCTGTAGAAGAAGTATTTGAAGATTTAGAAGAAGTTTTTGAAGAGCTTGAAGAAGAACGTTTGGCTGAAAGAGAAGAAGAGGCCAGAGAGGAANTATTAGAAGAAGTAACTGAGGAGTTAGATGTTATTGAAAATGATGAGCCATCCAGTAACGGTAAATTAAGATCAGTGGCTCTTAGTGTCGTAAAAAATGCTGTAAAAACCGCAACCGCAAGTGTAAATGTTGGCTCTACATCAACNCAAACAACATCTAATGTAGTAAATACAAACGTAGTCGCGCAAGGATCTAGCACTGCATCGTCTGGTGGTATTAGCACTTCTAGCTCACCAAGTATTTCAGATCAATATGCTAGTGCTACAGCACAAAACAACCAGGTTTTATCTATGAGCTCAGATGTAGGAGGATCCGTTAGTGTTAGTATCACTCCTATGAATACTGTTGATGGCGGNACCGAGGTCGTTATGGCAGATGTCCAAGTGCAAAATGTGCAAGGAGAAATAGATACTGCAATTGGAGGAGTAATGACTCAATCAGAGGCAGACCAAATAGCAGATAAAATTATTGNTCAAAATATTGAGGCCCAGCAGGAAGAAATGCAAGAAGAACAACAAGCAACAGGTGAGTATAGCGACGAGTCAAATTTGGTTGCTTTGATAGGATATGTACCTCAATTTAATTCATACACTCAAACTACAATACCAGACACTTCTACCTGGTATACTACCCAAGACATATATACCTCTGCTACACTAGATGACAATATAAATGCTTTTTATAATTATGCAGGTAAAAATATAAATAATTTACAAAGCATGATTGAAGGGCAACCAGAAATATGGAGGTAGCATGGACTGGTTACAAAATAAAACAACACAAATAATTGCTCTTGTAGGTATCGTTGGCACGCTCGCAGGCTTTGGTTATCAAGGCGCTGAGTATGTCAACAGACTAGAAAACCTAGAGGCTAAAATCGGTGGCATAAGCGAGGCAGAGGATAACGTACAAGTTATTGAAGAACGCTTTGCATCTATAGAAACGTCCGTGCAATTTTTAGAAAAAGAAATAGATGGTATAGATGTTCCAGATGTTACTGAAATAAAAACAGATATAGCTACTATAAAAGCTGATTTAGAAAGTCTTAATAAACAAATAGAGGAAATAAAAGATGACAATAAGAATCCTCTTGCTGGTTAGTATATTTTTAATAAGTTGCTCAACACCATCCAAATTTATACCTATAGCAGAAAACTCTAGCTTAAAGTGGAACGATAAGTTTGACTCTGATAAATGGCGCGAAAAATATAAAAAATGCGAGGCGTTTTTATATCACGATCACGATGCTTGGAATTGGTGCATGGATAATGAGTAAGGTTTTAATAGGTATAGTTTTAGTTTTGCTTGCAGTTTCTTATTATTTATATAGCCAAAACCAAATACTACAGGCTAACAATTCCTCATTAGAAAGCGCAGTGGCGACGCAAGAAGAGGCCATAAAATCAATACAAGAAGAGTTCGAGTTACAAACTAAGCAGTTACAAGATTTAACTGTTAAGAGCCAGGCCGCACAAAGGGAGCTGTCAAGATATACACAATTTATTCAAAATTATGAGTTAGCATCAAAAATATTAGCTGACCCTATAGAAATGGAGCGAAAAATAAATAATGGTACAAAACATATCATGGAAGATATTGAGAAACTCAGCGGCACCGTTGATAGTCTTGATAATGGTTTGCAATTGCAGTCTACTTCCGACTAATCCAATACAAGTATCTGCAAAACCAATAGAACGGCAAATAGTTCAACCTATTATGCCAAGAGAGATTGATTTAAAACAACCTGGCTGGATTGTAATAACACCAGACAATTGGGAAGAACAGCTTGCAAGAATAGAAAAACAAGAAGGTGAGTTAGTTTTTTTAGCCATGACAATACCAGATTACGAGATTATGGCTTATAACATGCAAGAAATAAAAAGATACATAACCGAACTTAAAGATGTAGTGGTTTACTACAGAAAAGTAACAACCAAGAAGGAGAAAGAATGAAAATATCAGAGGAAGGCAAGTCTTTAATTAAAAAATTTGAAGGCTGTGAATTAGAGGCCTATTACGATGCTGTTAATGTTTTAACGATAGCGTATGGTCGAACTAAAGGCGTAAAAGCTGGTGACACTTGCACTCAAGAACAAGCGGATGCTTGGTTAGAACATGAGCTAGAGGAATATGGCGGATATGTGAATGACGCAGTAAAAGTGCCATTAACTCAAAATCAATTTGATGCTTTAGTTGCATGGACTTACAATCTTGGTCCAACCAATCTAAATAATTCAACCATGATTAAGGTTTTAAATGAAAATAAATTAGACGAGGTTCCAGCACAAATGCGTAGATGGAACAAGGCTGGAGGCAAAGTTTTACCAGGTTTAGAAAGACGAAGGCTTGCTGAATCTTTGCTTTTTGAAGGCAAAGAGTGGCATGACATCTAAACATACACCGGTGGGTATTTTTACCTTGTTAATTATTTTGCTCGGCCTGTTTATTAATCTATACTAATCTTAGACGCAATTAAGCGTTTAGGGTTGGGTAGCTACTATGTCACTACCTGGTTGCCTGGCCCGACTTTATAAACATGAATGAAGTATCACTAAAAGATTTCGACATACTATCAGAACAAGACAAAGCTGAGGCTGTAGCTTTACTTCATAGATACGATCAACTAGATAAACAAGACGCTTGCCAAAAAGATTTTATGAGTTTTGTAAAGCACATGTGGCCAGATTTTATTGAAGGCCGGCATCATAAAATTATTGCAGATAAATTCAATAGAATCGCAGATGGTAAACTAAAAAGATTGATTGTTTGTTTGCCGCCCAGGCACTCAAAATCAGAATTTGCATCAACTTTTTTTCCTGCTTGGATGATGGGCCGCAGGGGTAATTTAAAAATAATACAAACCACTCACACCGCTGAATTAGCAGTAAGGTTTGGTCGTAAGGTAAGAAACATTATTGATAGCGAAGATTATCAACACATTTTTCCACAATTACAGCTACAAGCAGATAACAAATCAGCTGGAAGGTGGACATCTAACCAAGAGGGTGAGTTTTTCGCCGCAGGTGTAGGTGGTGCTATTACAGGTCGTGGTGCGGATCTTTTGGTCATTGATGACCCACACTCAGAGCAAGATGCACTATCACCTAAATCATTAGAGTCTGCATATGAATGGTATACCTCTGGTCCTCGACAACGTTTACAACCAGGCGGAATTATCGTAATTGTTATGACTAGGTGGTCTACAAAAGACTTGGTTGGAAAAGTTCTACAAAAACAAGGCGATGAAAATTCTGACCAATGGGAGCTAATAGAATTTCCTGCAATCATGCCGGAGTCAGACAAACCTTTATGGCCAGAATTTTGGAAAAAAGAAGAGCTTTTAGGTGTAAAAGCCTCTCTCCCCGTAAGCAAATGGAACTCACAATGGATGCAAAATCCTACGGCAGAGGAAGGGTCTATAGTAAAAAGAGAATGGTGGCGACGGTGGGAGTATGAGGATATACCTCCATATTCTTATGTAATTCAAAGTTACGATACTGCTTTTTCAAAAAAAGAAACTGCGGATTATTCTGCAATCACAACCTGGGCCATATTTAATGCTGGTGATGAAACACCAGATGCAATAATACTTTTAGATGCAAAAAGAGTAAGAGCGGATTTTCCAGAGCTAAAAAGACTGGCCATGGAGGAGTATAGGTATTGGAATCCGGATTGCATATTAATAGAGGCAAAAGCATCTGGCACGCCTTTAACACATGAATTGAGACGTATGGGTATTCCTGTAACTGCATATAGTCCAAGTCGTGGTCAAGATAAAATAGCTAGAATGAATAGTGTTGCACCCATATTCGAATCCGGTATGGTCTGGGCCCCAGATCACGATTTTGCCGATGAAGTCATAGAAGAAATGGCATCNTTTCCTTTNGGCGATTATGACGACTATTGCGATAGTGCTACAATGGCATTGATGAGGTTTAGACAAGGCGGTTTTGTATCGCTTAACGAAGATTACCAAGATGAGGTGAGGCTTTTAAAATCTAACAGACAGGTATATTATTGATGAAGATATATATAACAAAATTTACTTGGGATGGCGAAGATNATGCAGGGCCCAATATTCATGCGGAGAATATTAACAACGCTGAATTAATTGCAGAGTCACAGGGACTTGAGGTTTTAGGTGAATTACAAGACATAATCCAGGCTTTTGAAACAAAGCATGAGCCAAAGGTATTACATTAATATGGCAATTGAAAAAGTATTAGACGCAGAAAACTCACCAGATATTAAAAATCAATCTTCCACGGTTGAGATTTTTCCAGAAGAAACTAGGCAGGAACAAATAGCTAATGCCGCTCAAATATTAGTAAGCGAAGAACAAGTTTTACTTGATGAAGATATGATGGATATGCAGGCTCCACAAATGGATTTCAATGCAAACCTTGTAGAATTTATAGATCAATCTACTTTACAAAAAATATCCTCAGATCTCATAAGCTCTATAAAATCTGATAAACAGTCAAGATCAGAGTGGGAAAAAACATATACGGATGGTCTTAAATATTTAGGCATGAAGTTTGATGAGTCCAGGTCACAACCCTTCGAGGGATCATCTGGAGTAATTCATCCAATACTTGCTGAGGCAGTTACACAATTCCAGGCTCAAGCATATAAAGAAATGTTGCCACCAAAAGGTCCTGTTAAGACAGAAATAATAGGCGCAAGAACAATAGAAACCGAAGATCAAGCAGAAAGAGTACAAGAGTTTATGAATTATTACATTATGAATGTAATGAGTGATTATGACCCAGAACTTGACATGCTGTTATTTTATTTGCCATTAGCTGGCTCTGCATTTAAAAAAGTTTATTATGACAGCGTAACTGGCAAAGCAGTATCTAAATTTATACCCCCAGAAGATCTAATTGTTCCTTATGAGGCAAGTGACATTAGCTCTGCGGAGAGAATAACTCATGCAATTAGCATGTCTCTCAACGAGGTAAGAAAGCAACAACTAACTGGTTTTTATGCAAATGTAGAAATAAATGAAGAAACTTACGATGACACTGAATCAGAAATAGAAAAGGCAATAGACGACATACAAGGTATTGAGCCTAGTTACAAAGAAGATCGTAATAGGACAATATATGAAATACATACCGTATTAGACATACAGGGTTTTGAGGACATAGACGCTCAAGGCCAGCCAACCGGCTTGAAATTACCTTACATTATTACTATCGACGAGGATTCATCGACAGTTTTATCAATAAGAAGAAATTATTTAGAAACAGATCCACTTAAAAATAAAATTAATTATTTTGTGCAATACAAATTTTTACCGGGTCTTGGTTTTTATGGCCTAGGATTATCGCACATGATTGGTGGTCTTTCTAAGGCATCTACTTCTATATTAAGACAATTAATCGACAGCGGCACCTTAGCTAATTTACCTGCCGGTTTTAAAGCCAGAGGCATGCGTATAAGAGACGAGGATGAGCCATTACAACCAGGAGAATTTAGAGACATAGATACCACTGGTGGATCTCTTAGAGAAAATTTAATACCTTTGCCAATCAAAGAGCCGAGCAGTGTTTTGATGCAGTTATTAGGATTATTGGTTGACTCTGGTAAACGTTTTGCGGCTATAGCAGATATGAATGTAGGTGATATGAACCAAGCCATGCCTGTAGGGACAACCGTTGCACTATTAGAACGTGGCACTAAAGTTATGTCTGCAATACACAAAAGATTGCATTACGCACAAAAAATGGAGTTTCAGATACTTTCTAAGGTTTTTGCAGAGTATTTACCACCAGTTTATGAGTTTGCCGTTGGTTCTGGATCTCAAGAAATTAAAAGCATGGATTTTGACGGACGCGTTGATGTAATACCAGTATCAGATCCTAACATTTTTTCACAAAGTCAAAGAGTTACTTTGGCCCAGGAACTATTACAAATGGTTCAATCAGCTCCAGAGGTGCATGGACCTATGGGTATTTTTGAGGCGTATCGTAGGATGTATTCAGCTTTAGGTGTTGATAATGTCGATTCTCTATTGCAACCGCCGCCAGATATGACACCAAAACCAATAGATGCGGGCATAGAAAATTCTGGTTTGTTAATGGGGCAACCAGCGCAAGCATTTGAGCAACAGAACCATCAAGCACATTTAGAGGTTCATAAAAGTTTATTTTTAACTAGCATTGTGCAAGAGAACCCACAAATACAATCTATTATTATTAGTCATTGCATGCAACATCTACAATTTTTATCAGCACAAATTGCAGAACAACAAATACCAGAGGATACACAGATTCGTATACAAGAGATACAAATGCAAATGCAACAAGTTTCTCCGCAAGAGGCTCTTCAAATTGGTCAACAAATCCAAATGATTTTAGATCAATTTAGTGCTCCAATAATGGCCGAACTCACATCTGATTTTCTCCAGTCAATAGGTCAAGGCAGTAGTGAAGATCCTCTTGTAGAGATTCGTAAAACAGAATTAGAGTTAAAAGATAAAGAACTTGATTTAGATGCAAATAAGTTTGTAGCCAAACAAGAGCAAAGAGCGCAAGAAAAATTAATGGATGCTGATTTACAAAAAGAGCGTATCAATGTGCAAAAATCAATAGCAGATGATAAACTCGAAGTAGCTATAGACAGATTAAGACAAAATGCAGATCTTAAATTATTAGAAATAGAGAGTAAACTTAGGAGATAATATGACAACATCTTACAAACTTGATGCAGTGAAAGAGCTCAAACATGCAAAAGCAATAGCACGCGCCCAAGAAATGCAAGACGCGGCTAAAGCTAAAATGCAAGCAGAGGCTAAAAAAATTGCTAGTGACGCAAGAATAGCGGCAAAACAAAAAATTATTGATGCTGGCGGGGTCGTACCAGATCCAAAACCTGTTGTAGAAGAGGTAAAGCCAGTAAAAAAAGAGGCCAAAAAAACAACAGCAAAAAAAACAACAGCAAAAAAAAGAGGTAGGCCAGCAAAATCCAAAACTAAAAAATAATGGATGAAATAGATTTACTCGACAGAGTTAAAAAATTAATCGAAAACCGTGAAAAACAAATACAAGAAACACTTATGTCCGGCGGTTTAAAAGATATTGAACATTATAAATATTTGCAAGGTGAGCTAAGTGCTTTANACTATATTGCAAACGAACTCAGTGACATATATAAAGGTTAGTAATGGCAGAGACTAAAAAAATAGCAGACGCATACATAGATCCAGATGATAAAATCTTGGATCCAGAACTCCTAGACAAATCAATTTTAGATCGCATGCCACAACCTACAGGATGGCGTATGCTAGTTTTACCCTATGCAGGTAAATCAAAAACAAAAGGTGGTATACATTTAGCAAAAGAAACAGTAAACCGTGAGGCATTAGCTACTGTTGTTGCTTATGTGGTAAAAATGGGACCACAATGTTATAACGATAAAGCAAGGTATGGCGATAAACCATGGTGCGAAGAAAAACAATGGGTTTTAATAGGGCGTTACTCTGGCTCTAGGTTTAAATTAGAAGATGGTGCGGAGGTAAGAATTATCAATGATGATGAGGTAATAGCCACCATTCTCGATCCAGACGACATAGTGAGTTTATGATGAATGAACAAGAAAATGCTCAAGCTGTTCAGNCAGAGGCCGAAGAGTTACAAGTAGAGGTAGTAGATCAAATAGAAACCGAAGGGGCGAAAGCTGAGTCTGTTTCTAGTGAAGATGAATTAGAAAATTATACTAAAGNTGTTTCTAAGAGAATCAACAAATTAAATGAAAGAAATAGGGCCGCAGAGGAAAAAGCGGCTAGATTAGAACAGATGTTGGCGCAAAAAGAAATGGAAACGGCCAACATAATAAAACAACAACAAGAAACTAACGCTCAGTTATTGGTAAAAGAAGAGGAGGCACTAGAGTCAAAACAACTCCAGGCTGACGAACTTTATAAAAAGGCAATACAATCAAATGATGCTGAATTAATAAGTAAAGCTGATACTTTAAAAAGTGATCTAAGCATCAAAAAAGAACAGTTAAAAATAGCTAAGCAAAAAGCAGAACAACAAAATTTTCAAAACACACAGCCTGTAGAACAACCAGCACAGAATGTGCAACAACAAACACCTCCGCCGCCTCCAACCGAAGAGGCAAAAGCCTGGTTAGAAGAAAATCCTTGGTATGCAGATCGTTCAGATCCGACAAATGCACAGGCGGCTGATTATGCCTTTTTTACGCATATGTTGTTAGCTAATGAAGGTTATGAATTAGACTCAGACGAATATTACAATGAGTTAAATAAAAGAGTTTTTAAAGTTTATCCAGATTTGCAAAAATCTGATAATGTCGAGCAATCAGAAGGTAGACCCGCTGTGCAAAGAGTCGCCTCAACCTCTGTGGGAGGTCGACAAAAAACACAAGGCAAAAAGAACGGTGTAACTTTCTCTAAATCGGAAGTAGAGCGTCTCAGAGGATTAAAACCACACAACATGACAGAAGATGCGTGGTTGAAATCCGTTGCTAAAGAAAAACAAAAAATAGCCAATAGGGAGGCAAAATGACCGAAGAAAAAGTAACTACAACCAGACAATCCCGTGAATCCGAGAGTCACGCTAATACTACTCGCAGACAACCATGGAGGCCGGTAAGAAAGCTAGAAACACCTACCCCGCCAGAGGGATATGAATATCGTTGGATAAGAGAATCCATGCTGGGTCAAGAGGATAGAAGTAACGTAAGCAAAAGAATGAGAGAAGGTTGGGAGCTCGTAAGAGGCACTGATCTACCCACTGAATTTGTTTTACCTACTATGGAAGAAGGCAGACACGCTGGCATTGTTTATAACGATGGACTGCTCTTAGCGAAAATTCCTGTAGAGACTAAGAATGAGCGTAACGCTTATTACGAGGGTCAAACTGCTAAAAAACGTGAGGCATTGGATAACANTAATATGTTTAATGAATCNACGNAAAGATNGNCGNTATGTNNAGTATGANTCNNANAGANAGTCTAATGTTACTTTTGGGAAAAAGTAACGACATATAATAGGAGCTAAAAATGGCTAATAAAGATAGCGCATTTGGATGCAAACCTGTTCGTATGATGGGTGGAGCACCTTATTCTGGTGGTCAATCGAGATATAGAATCGCAAGTGGAGCCACAACTCCAATTTTTCAAGGCGATCTTGTAACTCAATTAACTGCTGGAGTCATCGGGCGACATACCGCAACTGGTACTGTTCCGATTGTCGGAGTGTTTAATGGTGTTCAATACACTGACCCAACCACAGGCGAGCAAGTTTTCAAAAACACATATCCTGGTAGTATTTCTGCTAGTGATATAATCGCAAGCGTCATAGATGATCCAAACGTAGTGTTTNAGGTTCAAGCAGACGATACCTTCCCGGTAGCAGATCTGTTTGGTAACTTCGACATTGTGGACGGCTCACCTGTTGGCGATACTAAGTCTGGAAGATCAAACCTTGAGCTAGACGTAACTACTGGTGCTACGACCGCAACGTTACCGCTTAAGTGTATTGATATATCCCAGGATCCCGATAACGATGACGTAGCATCATCCAACACCAATGTTCTTTGTGTGATTCAAAACCACATCATGGGACAAAAAGGTGCTGGCTTAGCATAAGGAGTAAATAATGGCTATATCAAGAGCTCAGCTCGCTAAAGAGCTAGAACCAGGTCTAAATTCATTATTTGGTCTTAACTATGATGAATACGATCGTGAATACGAAGAAATCTTCTCTATTGAAGATTCCAACCGTGCCTTTGAAGAAGAAGTATTAATTACTGGCTTTGGATCTGCGCCTACAAAAACCGAAGGTCAAGGAGTAGTCTTTGACAACGCATCTGAAAGTTTCAGTGCACGTTATACCCACGACACAGTGGCATTAGCGTTTGCTTTAACTGAAGAGGCTGTTGAGGATAACCTTTACGACTCACTCGGAAAGAGATATGTCAAAGCATTAGCGAAATCTATGGCTCATACCAAAGAGGTCAAAGGTGCAGACGTTCTTAATAATGCTTTCTCATCCAGTTTTACTGGCGGAGACGGTGTTTCATTAATTAACACTGCTCACCCACTTGCAGGTGGTGGAACAGCGGCTAATAGACAAACAACTATGGCCGACCTTAATGAAACTTCATTAGAGGACGATCTAATTAGTATCTCTACTTTCACAGATGACAAAGGATTAACAATCTCTGTCCAAGCTGACAAACTAATCGTGCCACCACAATTAGTATTTGTTGCTGATAGGATTCTTAATTCACCAGGCAGAACTGGAACATCTGATAATGACTTGAACGCTATTAAGAACACAGGTGTTCTTCCTGGCGGTTATTCAGTAAATCATTATCTAAATGATCCAGACGCATACTTCATCTTAACTTCCGTAACAGCAATGGGCGATGGCCTAAAAATGTTCCAAAGAACTGGCATGGAAACATCCATGGAACCAGATTTCACTACTGGAAACATTCGTTACAAAGCGCGTGAAAGATATTCATTTGGTTTCTCTGATTGGAGAGGAATCTTCGGATCGCAAGGTGCGTAAACTGAACGACTAGAAATACCGTTTATAACTCAAGTATTTCAAATTAAGGGCCTTAAAAGGCCCTTTTTTTTGGCCTAAATTAATTAAAATAATGTGTATAAAAACTTGCAAATATGTGCATAATTTAGTATATTAGTTATGTGGGAATTGAAATTAATAACAAAAACGGAGAAAAAAAATGGAAATGATCGGTGGATATACTTTGGTTAAAAGACTTGAGATGACTATAGAAAATATCAAGTTTCAAAAAGGTAAGGTTTTTTGGGATGATCTTGAAAAACTTGAGTTGATACTTGAGGCCCTTAAAAAGAAGGAGGAGGTAGCGTAATGGCAATAAATAGAAACTTTAAGGATATTGAGGAGGCCAGAGACTTCATTCGTGAAACCCAAAAGCAACTCAATCCTAGCAAGACTGTTATCAAAAAGAAAACAGTCAACATCGTTGTTGGCAACAAGAACGACTACGATCTTTTAAACCAAGGTTTGTTTGGCATGAAAAATGCCAAGTGGATCTATATTACACTTGAGGAGGTGGCGTGATGTCAATAGGTAAAGAAAAATTAAGCGAAACTGAATTACGATTAAAAAGCATGGTCGATGAATATGCAAAAGATGTAATTAAGGGCAGAATGAAATTCTATCCAGAAAACGATAAAGATGAGGATTATTATGAGGCTTACGATGTCAAATACATTGTAAATCAATCTGGCAAGTTAGAAGATGTTATTGTTATGTTAGCTGGTGGTGGACCTACAGTTTATCTTGATACTCATGCAGAAGAAGTGCAAGGCTTTTGGGGTGGAGAAAAGTATACAAAGTGGATTTATGATTATGATTACATCATCGAACACTTTGATGAATATTACTCATGTCTTAAATAAGGAGGTAGCATAGTGAGAAAAATAGAAACATATTACAAAGGTTCTGGCGACTTTGTTGAGGCCTACGAAAAAAAAGATCTTGAAGAGTTAGCACCAATCTTTGAACAAGCAGAGGATATTTGGTATGACGAATGGGTCAAACAAGGTGAAGAAGATATAGGAACTTGTTGTGGTGGTAAAAGCATACGCGTTTGGTATGTCGCCCCAAGGTGTAGATCTGCAACACCTAAAAAGGTTGTTGCATCACCGCCAGTCCAAGGTAACATTTCAGCACAAAGATCTAACAAACCAGCGTTAGATTTTCTAAAAGAAAACAACATAAAAGCGTCATATTATGACGGATGGATGGACTAATGATTAAAAAAATATACTTAGACATGGACGGAGTTTTAGCTGACTTTGTCACAGGCGTCCAGGGCCCAGACTTTCTTAACGGGCCCTTGTGGAACGAGCAGACTTACGATCATCGCAAGGTAGAGTTTACTAACAAAAGATTATTTAGAAACTTGCCTTACATGCCAGGCGCATTAGATCTAATAGCCTGGGTAAAAGACTCTGGCCTACCCTGGGAGATCCTCACTTGCTCTGGTTTAATTAATAGGCCATTAGTAGTAGCGGATAAGATCTCATGGATCCGTCAATACGTTTGTCCGAGCGTGGTCGTTTCATCTACTCTAAAAGGTAAAGACAAAAAAATATTTGCTAGACCAGATCATATTTTGGTTGATGATAAAAAATCAAATATACAGCATTGGAGTGATNCCGGCGGCACCGGAATATTGCACAGAGATCCCGAAGAAACCATAAATATTTTAGAGTCTTTCAACTTGCCAAAGTAATACCTTGGGTGTAGTATCTANTTNNCAATATTAATTAGCTTNATGAGGNNCGNCTTGCCGNTTTCCATTAATACAANNAAAGGAGTTCATAATGGCTAATCCACATTTTCAAAACCAAATACAATGGGCGGGTAACACCGTTGCAACCAAGGCAAAAAAAGATCAACCGATGTTTATGCCTTTACCGTCTGACCAAACACACTATGGTTATTTCAATGATTTTATGACCTATAACAGTGGTGATTGGACAATCACAACAGCCGAGGATGGCACGGGATCCGCAACTGAGGTAATTACTTCTGGTGCTGGTGGCCAGTTTTTAATTACTAACGCGGCTGGCGATAACGACCATGACTTTTTCAACCTTAAAGGCGAGTCCTTTTTAATTACTGGCTCAAAAAGAGCTTATTTTTCAGCTAGGTTTAAAGTTAGCGACGCTACACAATCTGATTTTGTTATGGGCCTACAAATCACCGATACTACTCCGTTAGCGGTTTCAGACGGTATTTTCTTTATTAAAGACGATGGTGATACAAACCTTGACTTTATTGTTGAAAAAGACGGCACATCAACAGATACAACTGCAATTCACACCATGGCAGACGATACTTTTGTTACTGTTGCATTTTTTATTGATCCAATAACTTCATTGGTTCAATATTCAGTCAACAACGCAGAGCCAGTCGGTGTTGTAAATACAAATCTACCAGACGATGAAGAATTGACTGTATCATTCGGTATTCAAAACGGTGCGGCCGCGGCCAAAACCATGACTATTGATTACGTTACAGTTATCGTAGAGAGATAAAATGGCAGACGCAGTAACCTCTCAAACCATTCAAGATGGTGAAAGAACTGCTGTTTTGCGGTTCACTAATGTTTCAGATGGCACAGGTGAATCTGCTGTAAAAAAAGTAGACGTTTCAGCTTTAGGGTCAAACGCAAGAGGACAAGCATGCACTGAGGTCCATATTCAAAGAATATGGTGGTCTTGTGTTGGCATGTCGGTCAAAATTGATTTTGATGCTACATCAAACGTATTAGCTATAGGTTTACCAGCCGATTCAACTGGCGATGAATACTATGACACTTTCACCGCTATTCCAAATAATGCTGGTTCTGGTAAAACGGGAGATCTTGATTTTACCACTACAGGCCATTCGAGTGGCGACACTTATATGATTATTTTGGAGTTAATCAAGAAATACGACTAATCAATGGCAACAACCAAAGATGTCAAAAGGACTTCCAGCGGTAGGCTTACCTACCGCGGTGAGTCCTTTCCTGGTTATAACAAACAAAAACGGACACCCGGCAAAAATAAAAAATTTGCTGTGCTTGCAAAAAAAGGCGATCAAGTAAAAATTGTAAGATACGGCGATCCAAACCTTTCAATAAAAAAAGATCAACCAGCTAGACGTAAATCTTTTAGGGCCAGGCATAATTGCGATGCAGTGCAAAAAAAGAAAGATGTCTTTACAGCAGGCTATTGGTCATGCAAAAATTGGTAATATTATGGTAAAAAGAAAAGTAAACAAAGTTATCAAAGGCTTAGAAAAAGCTAGTAAAACACACGCTCAACAAGCAAAAACTTTAAAAGGTATTAAGTTTGGCAAAGGTGGTAGCGCTAAATCTAAAACACCAAGCAATGTGGCAAATCCTTCTTTGTATCAAAGAGTAAAATCTGAGGCTAAAAGAAAATTTGACGTTTACCCGTCGGCTTATGCTAATGCTTGGTTAGTAAGAACTTACAAAAAAAGAGGCGGTAAGTACAAAGGTACAAAAAAAGCAGAGGGAGGCGAAGTGAGTAATAAAAATCTTAGACCAATACCAGCAGGTAATAAAGGTAAAGGCCTATCCAAACTACCAACTAGGGTAAGAAATAAAATGGGTTTTATGAAAAACGGTGGAGCCGTTACAGTTCAAGCTAGAGGTTGTGGCGCAATTATGGATAGTAAACGTAAGCCTACTAGAGTGCCTAGAAGTTAAAAGATGGCCATTAGCAGGAGTAGCATTGGCAAGTCTGTAAGTAAGGGTTCAAAAAAGAAAAGAGATCCAAAGGTCGGCACCGGCAAAAAGCCAAAAGGTTCTGGTAGACGTTTATACACAGATGAAAACCCCAAAGATACCGTTAGCATCAAGTTTGCGACTATGGCAGATGCAACAGCCACAGTCAACAAAGTAAAAAGAATCAAAAAACCTTTTGCCAGAAAAATACAAATACTAACTGTTGGCGAGCAAAGAGCTAAGGTTATGGGTAAAACAAGCATAGCTAATGTATTCAAAAGAGGTAAAGAACAAATAAGGAAAAGACATGGTCGCAAAAGTTAGCACAATAAAGAAAAAAATTAGATCTGGTAAAAAATTAGGATTTAGTGAAAAGGCTCAAGCAAAAGCTAGAGGTTTGATAGCCAGGACTGGTGGCAAAAATAAAGGCCGTAAAGTTAAAAGTAAAAAGTATAAATAATGTCTTTAAAAGAGTGGTTTGGTAAAGGCCCCAAAGGTGATTGGGTAGATATTGGTGCGCCTAAAAAAGACGGCAAATTTCAAGCATGTGGACGGGCCTCAACAAAAGGATCTAAAAGAAAATATCCTAAGTGCGTCCCTAGATCTAAGGCCAAGACCATGTCTAAATCAGAAATAAAATCAGCGGTTAGAAGAAAACGTGCTAAAAAACAAGGGGTAGGTGGTAAGCCTACAAATGTTAAAACATTTGCCGCAAAAGGCGGTATAATTTCAAATAAGTCGAATATGGGTTTATTCGGCAGATCATAGGAGTAAATATGAAACATAAAATGAAAGCTAAAGGCATGAAAAAAGGCGGCAAGATGAAGTCTAAAGGTTATGCTAAAGGTGGAAAGGCAGGTATTGGGAAACTAGGTGCAGGCATAAAAAAAATAGCCGGTAAAAAAATGAAAGCCAAAGGCATGCGTAAGGGTGGCAAAATGATGTCAAAAGGCGGTGCTATGGGCGGCAAAAAAAGAATGAATGGCAAGAAAAACATGGGCCTTTACGGCAGAAAATAGTTTAGCATTAAAGTATTGTGGCATACTTACATTCAAACATACCCTATTTTAAATGTTGGGTAAGAAAAGAATACACTCATAACCATGAGGATTATCATGGCGAGTTTTTACATGCAATGGCTGTTGGTGTTACATCAATGCCATGTAGATGTCTTAGTTTCCAAGTTATTTTTACAGGCATAGCTCCAGACGGTGAGCCAGAAGATACTGTTCATGGTGGTGCTATGTGGGCCAGGATGCCAATTACATCTTTAGTCGGTGATACAGTTTTTGAAGAATGGCCAGAGCCTATGGCCGTGCATGATGCACAACCCTGGGATTGTTCATCCCATCATCATGCAGTTTATGTGATTGACAGGGCAACGCCTTGTCCCTGGATAGCAAAGATTGATGGTGAATTTTTCCCAGCTAAATACATGTTCACGGTTGACTATACTGAAAGCGAGATTGCAGATGATCCAGCACAACACAAACAAAGTCACGTTATGGAGCTTTTAGATGCTGGTGAATGGACAGGAAACATAGTGGCTTTACCGAACAATCGTGTTCGGGTGACACATCCGGCTTGGTTTACTCATGGAGAAGGTGCACCAGACTTCCGACCCTCTGCTCATATACATTACTCTAAATCTGATTTAGACTATACGTTAGACGTAAATCGAGTTTTTGATAACTTGTATAACGACACGGAGGATTAAATGGCAACGTCCAGTAGCAAAAATTTTGAACCAGATGTAGCAGAATACATAGAAGAGGCTTTTGAGCGTTGCGGTTTGGAATTAAGAACTGGCTACGATTTAAAAAGTGCTAATAGAAGTTTAAATTTGATGTTAGCCGAATGGGCGAACAGAGGTCTAAATCAGTGGACCATTCAAGAAAAAACAGTATCTATGGTGAAAGATACCAGAGAATACAACGTTGACAGCACTAATGGCACAGCACCCATAGATGTATTAGACGTTTTTATACGCGAAACTGTGAGCTCTGAAACTACAGATTTACCTATGACCAGGCTTAGCAGAGCTGAGTATTCACATATTGTAAACAAATCATCCACAGGTAAACCAAATCAATTTTTCATAGATAAACAAATTACTCCAAAAATATCTGTTTGGCCGACCCCAGATAAGTCGAGCACTTACACTGTGGTTATGAACGTTTTGACCAGGATGGATGACTCAGATTCAGCAACTAACACCATGGAAGTTCCATTCCGGTTTTATCCATGTTTAACTGCTGGCCTTGCTTACTACATATCTATGAAAAGAGCACCCGAAAGAACTGCCATGCTAAAAAGCATGTATGAAGAAGAGTTTACTAGAGCCTTGTCACAGGATGAGGATAGAGCATCATTCAGAATATCTCCGGATATTCGTAGTTACAACAACGCATAATGGCTTTTGCGTCTGGTAAATATGCTTACGGGATCTGTGACATAACAGGATTTCGCTATAAATTAAAAGACATGAAAAAAACCTGGGATGGGTTACTCGTAGGCCCAGATCAGTTTGATCCTAAACATCCACAGTTAATGCCAAGACCTGTCCCACAAGATCCACAGGCTTTAAGAAATGCAAGGCCAGAACAAAAAGATGACAACAATTTTTTTGTTGTTTACACTAATGTAGGTAGCGGTAAATTAGGCGATCAACTAACAACCTTTGGNCTTACTTCAAGCGTTGGATCAGTAACCGTAACAACAACATGAGTTTTACATTATCGACATTAAAAACAGCGGTTCAAGACTACTTACAAGTCTCTGAATCAACTTTTACAACCCAACTGCCTACTTTTATTACTGAGGCGGAAGATCGTATATTTAGTTTGGTTCAATTACCCAGACAAAGAAAAAACGTGCAAGGGACTCTTACATCTAGTAATAGATTTTTAGCCACGCCAACAGATTTTTATGCGCCATTTAGTTTGGCCATAATAACTTCAAATACTTATGACTATTTAGATTTTAAACATTCTTCTTTTATTAAAGAATACTCGCCGTCCACAACATCAACTGGACAGCCAAAATATTATTCTTTATTTGNTGAATCGGCTTTTGAGGTTGCACCGATACCAGATACTAACTATACGGTAGAATTGCATTACTTACATAAACCAGCATCTTTAACAAGCGGTAGTGACAGCGGCACAACATTTTTGTCTACGGATTATCCAGACGCATTGTTGTATGGCACGTTAGTAGAGGGGGCCATATTTTTAAAAGAGCCACTTGATGTCGTTACTCAGTTTGAGGCGCGTTTCAAGGAGGCGGTGGCGAGGATCAAAACTATATCCGAGGGTAGAGGTACCAGGGATGAGTACAGATACGATCTATTACGCACTGGCGTAAATTAGTGGATGAAATAAAAAATAATCACAAAACACCAGACGAAAATTTAAAAAGCAAAAGGGTAGCTATTGTTGGTTTAGGTATAAGCCAGGTAGATTTTGCTATAGGTTTACAAAACGGACGAACTTGGGACGAAGTTTGGTGCATCAATTCAGCTGGCGCAACCTATCCGTGCCATAAAATATTTATGTTAGATCCAGCAAGCAGATTTTTTGATTCAGAGGATGCTGGTAAGCAAACCAACGTAATGCGTAGATTGTTAACCAAAACATCAACACCTATTTATACTTCCGAGCTAGATCAAAGAGTAAAAAACCCAGTTATTTTTCCTATTGAGGAGGTTTGTAACGCAACAAAATGTGCTTATCTTAATAACACGGTAGCTTATGCGATTGCTTTCGCATTATGGAATCAAGTTGGCAGGATTGATTTATTTGGCATAGATTTTTCTTATAAAGAAAACATGCACTTTGCAGAGGCCGGCCGTGCCTGCGTTGAGTTTTGGATAAGCAAATGTATGGAAAACGATATACTTGTTGGTATGAGCGGCAGATCTACAGTGTTAGATTCTAATGTTCCTGCAACCGAAAAACTTTACGGTTTTCATAGATTAGATAAGCCATTGGTTGCAATACCACACGATGGTAAATTTATTATAGGGCCATATAATGAGATAAATGATAGACTTGAAAAAATAGGCTTAAAAATAAATGAAGATGTTGCTCCACCAGAACCATACAAAGGATGAGTGTAGATAGTCTTTTTGAGCTCGGCAAAATATCTGTTCACGCTACAGAGAATGAAGGTCACACGCCAGAGTTTTGGGCCGCACAAGCCACAAAAAAAATTTGTGATTATTCTAACGAGGCTCCCGAACATATAAAACAACAGGCGCACGCTTTCCAAACTCAAGTTTATAATGTAATCTTACATAGTATTAAAAATGCAATTAAGTCAAAAAACACGACTTATGTAAATTTGTTAAAAAAACAAGGCCAGGGTGACATGGCCGATATTATTAAGGAGCTTTAAATGGCTATTACATCGGCAATATGCACAAGTTTCAAACAAGAGCTTTTGGTTGGAACACATAACTTTACTAACAGTAGCGGTAATTCTTTTAAGTTAGCGTTATATACATCCTCGGCTACATTAGGCGCAGGAACTACAGCTTTTACTACAACAGGTCAAGCCTCTGGAACGAATTACACCTCTGGCGGTTCCGCATTAACTAATGTAACACCTGCTACATCTGGCACTACTGCGGTATGCGATTTTGCGGATTTAACTTTTAGTAATGCAACTGTTACTGCAAGAGGTTGTTTAATTTACAATGATACTAATTCAGATAAAGCTGTTTGTGCCATTGACTTCGGTGGTGATAAAACTAGCACAGCTGGTGATTTTACAATTGTATTCCCGAGCGCTACAGCAACAGGTGCGATTATAAGGTTGGCTTAATTCTATTTTTAAAATGGTAGAATTGAAACATGCCGCTTACAAAAGTTAATTTTAAACCAGGAATAAATAAAGAGGAGACTGACTACTCCAATGAAGGTGGTTGGGTTGATGGCAATTTTATTCGGTTTAGAAAAGGCCGGGTTGAAAAAATTGGTGGCTGGGAAAAATATATAGACGCTACTCTAATTGGCTCACCCAGAGCTCTGCATGCTTGGATAGCTTTAGACGGTTCTCAATATTTGGGTGTTGGTACAACAAATAAATATTATGTTGAAAACGGTAATGTTTACCATGATGTAACACCAATAAGAAGATCCTCGACTAATTCAACTACTTTTGCGGCAACAAACGGATCTTCAACTTTAACTGTTACAGAAACGGGTCATGGAGCCGTAAATGGAGATTTCGTTACTTTTTCAAGCGCAGTTAGTTTAGGCGGTAATGTAACTGCCGCGGTTTTAAATCAAGAATATCAAATAGATTTAGTGACTGGTGCTAATACTTATCAGATTACTGCTAAAGATACAAGTGGCGCTACGGTTACGGCAAACGCAAGTGATTCTGGTAACGGGGGATCTGCTACAGATGCGGCATATCAAATCAACTCTGGATTAGATGTTTTTGTGCCAAGCACTGGTTGGGGAGTCGGAACCTGGGGAGCTGGTAGCTGGGGAGCGGCCACAGCGCTGAGTGATACAAATAATTTAAGACTCTGGACACATGATAATTTTGGAGAGGATTTAATAATAAACCCCAGAAACGGTGGTATTTTTAAATGGGACGAAAGTGATGGCTTGACAACAAGAGCAGTAGAATTATCGGGCATAACAGGAGCTAACAAAGTACCAACCAAGGCATTACAAGTTATAACCTCTGAAACTGACAGGCANTTGATTGTTTTAGGAGCGGATCCACTAAGCGGAGGCTCAAGAACCGGCGCGATAGATCCTATGCTGGTAGCTTTTTCTGACCAAGAAAACGAATTAGAGTTTGAGCCTTTATCCACAAATACTGCTGGTTCATTAAGACTGTCTAGTGGATCTTCTATTATTGCTGGTATTAAATCTAGGCAAGAGGTTTTAATTTGGACCGATACGTCCTTGTATAGCATGCAATTTATTGGGCCACCGCTCACGTTTGCATTAAATCTTATTAATGAAGGAGCCGGTTTAATAGGACCTAAAGCTGTAGTAAATGCACCGAATGGTGTGTTTTTTATGTCAAAAAATGCTTTTTATTTTTACAACGGCTCAATAAAAAAATTAAACTGTAGCGTGCAAGATTTTGTTTTTTCTGATTTGGACGTAGATCAATCTTTTAAATGTTTTGCTGGATTAAATGAAGAATTTTCTGAAATATGGTTTTTTTACCCATCAAAAACAGACGACACCAATGAAATATCTAGATACGTTATCTATAACTATGAGGAAAATTCATGGAGCATAGGATCCTTAAAAAGATACTCTTGGTTAAATCCAGGCATTAACGAAAAGCCTTTGGTTGCTGGCGAAACTTCATCAAGTAAGGTTATTTATCAACATGAGACTGGATCTAATGACGATTTGAGTTCCATGGATAATGTATTTATAGAATCAGCTGATATAGATATTACAGACGGTGATAATTTTGTTTTTCTTAAAAAAGTGATACCAGATATTCTTTTTCAGAATGATTTAGGATCGGACCCAGATGCGGCCATAAATATTGTTGTTAAAAGAAGAGATTTTACCAATCAAACATTGACAACTGACTCGACCACTCAAATTAAAAACAGCTCTACATTTTCAAGTCTTAGAACCAGAACAAGGCAATTTGTATTACGATTTGAGTCTGATGATGACAACACAGAGGCGGATAGAAAAGATTTTAAATGGAGATTGGGTAATACCCGTATAGATATACAACAATCTGGACGTAGGTAATGGGTAAATTATTGCCAACCCGACTTCCGCAGGCCCAAGGTACGGAAGTTTCTACTGACACTTTTAACAGGCTTGTAAGAATTTTAGAGTTAAACTTAGGAGCAGAGGATCCAGATGTCATCCGGAGCTTTACAAATACTGAGCTTGGTGAATTGCAATTCGCTACCGGAGCGATTATATTTAACTCTACAACAGAGGTTCATCAAGGCTTTGATGGCACTGAGTTTAGAAACCTTTATGAACACCAGACATACCTTACTGGTTTGTCTGCGACGGCAAGCATAGGAGCTGTAACAGTAACGATAGGATAGATATGGCAATTAGCGAAGATTTACAGAGAAGAATCAATACCTTGACGCAAGGATCTTTAAATCCACCACCCCGCAGATTGGGTGAAGAAGAAATCATGGAAATGCGAAAAACAAACCCCATGGCGGGCATGTTAGGGTCTCCGGAGGGGATGTTCACCGACGATGTAAATATTCAAACTCAAATGCCTGTTAATGAAAATCCAGCCGCAGATGCAATTAGTTTTGTTCAACAAAGTTTACAAAACTCTACAGACCCCGAGGAAAGAGAGGGTTTGATGTCGATGATAGAAAAATTGCAGGCTCAAGCTATGGCACCTATGGGCCAGATAGCTCAAGAGTTAGCACAAATGGGCGGTGGTGAAGATACAGCCTTGGCCCATGTTAGACCAGGTGAAGTGGTCGTCCCTCCAGAAATTGTGGAAGATCCAGAGGTTGAAAGTTTGTTAGAAAGTAAATTTAAACAAATGAATATAAACCCCGAAGAGGCTGTAGTCGGTTTAGGAATAGCTAGTTTAAACCCAAACACAGGTTTAGAACAGTTTGGGTTTTTTAAAAAAATTAAAAAAGTATTCAAAAAGGTTGCGCCTATTGCAGTTAATTTTATTCCTGGCGTTGGTCCGGTAGCAAAAGCGGCATTGACAGCAGGGGTTGGTAAAGCATCTGGTTTATCAACAAAGGACGCTTTATTAGCAGGCGGCTTATCTTTTGCTGGAAGTAAAATGTTAGGTGGCCCGACACCAACAGGCGGATCAACAGCCACAGGTAATATATTTCAAAGAGCAAAAGAATACATTTTGCCTGGTCAAGATAAAGTTGGTTTATTCGGCAATATTAGAAAAGGCATTGGTAGTTTTTTTGGTGGCCCTGGGTCCGATACTGTTGGGACATTAGATGGTCAACCTATTACCGCCGCTGATTACAAAAATTTAACTACAGAAGAAATAATGCGAATACAACCAGTCGCGCCCACTGCAAGAGGTAGTATTTTTGGTGGAACTCCAGGACAAAGTAGAATAGGTGTAATTGAAGATTTTATTAAAGGTAGGCCATCTGATCCTGTTAGACAAGGTGGAATATTTAGCGGCACTACACCAGGAACAAGCGGCGGCGGTTTTGGTGGTTTGGGTGATTTAGCTAAAATTGGCGGCATAGGGGCCTTGGCCGCAGGACTTGGTAAACTTGCTTTTGATGAGGCAAAAGATCAAAAAGGTGTACCTTTAACTCCGCTCACAACCATGGACGCTACAGGCAGATATAACATAGAGGCCGAGATAGCCAGAAGAATGGGTCAACAAGCACCAAACCCTGTAGAGTTTGGTTTATTACCCGAAGGGACTTTACCAGAGTTATCTGGAGGTAAACCAAGAGGTATGCAAGAAGGAGGCAGTGTAGAAACAGATGTTGTAAGAGGAGCTCCAACAGAGCTTATACCAAATATTGCCGCTAATGTTTTACAAAATTTGAGAGAACAATCTGGAGCGCTCTTAACAGAAAGTGAAATTAGAATGGAAATAGCGAGACAACTAAGGCCATATACAGGAAACATGGTATCAGAAAGAGAAATAGAAGAAGTTAGACAGGCTATGTTTCCAACAAAAAATATGATGTACGGCGGACCTGTAATGGCTTACGCCGAAGGCGGTAATGTAGCCATGGAAGATTTTAAAAGGATGAATGGCCGTATAGATGGCCCTGGGACAGAAACCAGTGACGATATACCTGCAATGCTAAGTGANGGCGAGTTTGTTATGACAGGTCAAGCGGTTCGCGGGGCGGGTAGTTTTGACATGAGAAATCAAGGCGGCATAGTTACATTGACACCTAACGGTTCACCCGATAGAGAAAACGGCACTGAATTGATGTATCAACTTATGGAGGTATTTAGCGGACAAGCACGTCCGTCTGCATAATATGGAACCAAGATTCAGATTACCAAGAAATTTGTTGCGAGGCATAGGCCGAATACCGCGTATAAATTTAGATTTTGCTAATTTGCCAAAAATAAATACACCAATTAATTTACCGCAACCTCCAGTAAAACTACCAGAGCCAAAATTGATGCCTATGCCTGTTGGCCGACCAATTAACATACAGCCAGGAGGAACTATAGGGGACATACTTCGGCCGCAACCTGTAACGCCACAACCAACCGTAAGGCCCGCTCCAACACCTGCACCAGTGCAAACTGCCGCACCTGCACCTTCCCCAGCTCCACAACCGGTTAGACAAGCGCCAAGCGATGCACCTTTTGCCGCTGGCATTACAAGAGTAGAAACAGGATTAGATCCACTGACAAAACAATTATTGTTCGGTTTAGACGGTAAAGGTGGATTTATACCAGGGGCCATGAGAGCCGCTGAGAAGGTATTTTTTGATGAGCAAGGCCAACCTGTCGTTATTGAGGAACAAGTAGCAGGATTAACGCCAGATCAACTTAGAGCACAGGAATTAGCTAGGCAAGGTGTTGGCATACAAGATAGATTCATAAGTGATGCTGAACAAGCATTTAGAACTGGAGTCGGTGCATTAGACATTGGTTTAGAAAGGGCCAGAGGATTAGGCCAAGCAGGTTTAGGTGCAACTACAGCAGGTCTTGGTAGTCTTTTATCTGGAATCGGTGAGTCCGAAGGACTATTACGAGGAACTCTTGGTGGTTACGATCCAAGAATGACAGGACAATTTTATAATCCGTTTGAACAACAGGTAGTGCAACAAACCATAAGCGATATTATGGAACAAGGTGACAAACAAGATATTCTTGCTAGGGCCCAGGATATTGCTAGAGGTGGTGAATCAGCCTTTGGATCCAGAGCAAGATTAGGAGCCGCAGAACGCCGTGAGGCGCTCGGTAGAGGTTTAGGTGAGGCTATCAGTGGCATACGCGCAGGCGGGTTCGGCGAGGCTCAGAGACTAGGTTTAGGTGAGTTTGCTAGGCAACAACAGGCCGCAAGGACTGCCGCAGGTGGATTAGCTAATTTAGCCAGATCTAGGATGGCAGGACAACAACAATTAGCTGGAGCTTTAAGCGGACTAGGTAACTTAGAATCACAAATTGGCCAGCAAAGACAACAATCTCAGTTTGGCCTAGCAGGCAATCTATCTGGACTCGGCACTCAAGCACAGGCCGCTAGAGCCGCCGACGTGCAACAATTGGCTGGATTTGGTTTACAGCAACAAGCCTTAGAACAACAAAGACTAGATGCACAAAGAAGAAATCAATTGCAAGCACAGCAAGCACCGTTGGCTCAATATCAATCATTGGCTCCGTTTGTTGGCATGGCACCAGCTGGAAGATTCCAGACAACTACTGCATTTACGCCGCCGCCTAGTCCTATGCAAGCGGCACTTACAACAGGTCTTGGCGCGTTTGGCGCTTTGGGTAATATGTTTAATCAACAAAGAGCGGTTTAATGGAAGATCCAACTAATGAATACATAGATTTGCTAAGACAAAGGGTTGATGCTTTTGATTTTGATAAAGAACAACAAAAATATGAGGATAGGTTGCAAAAATTTATTACGCCCCCTCGAAAATATGGGATTTTTGATTTAGCAACAGCATTATCTCAAGGTCTTGGAGCACAACAACAGGGCCCAGGACCAGACATGATTGGCGCTGGTTTGGCAATGGGTTTTAACCAAGCGTCTGCGGAAATGAAAAGAAATCAACAAGCCTACGATCAACAAAAAATGGAAATAGGATTGCAGGCCGCAAAAATAGCTTTACAGAACGAACAACAAGCAAATGAATACTTGGATAAAACTTTGTATGAATTAGCTAAAGATTCTGTTGGTGGAGGCGGTGATACAGCTGATATTTCAAATTTTAAATTTAGGCAAGGATTGAATGAAGAGGATGCTAAATTGTGGGACACCATGAAAAACCAAGACCCTTTATCATTATTTCTTTTGGAGCAGGCAAAAAGAAGGGGTAGTGCTCCAGGCGGTAAAGATTTAACACCATTAGAAAAAACGGTGGATGAAAATTTTGGCAAGATAGCAAGTGAATACATTTTAAAGGGTGCGCCGCAAATAGCGGCTAACCTATCTAATCTTAAAGAAAAAATTGAAATACTTGAGGCAGGCGAGATAAATGTTTCTGGACCGGTTACAGGTTTACTTGGGGATGCCGCAAAAGGTATTTTTATGCCAGAGGCCGCATCTTTTTTGAGTGATATAAGAGATGTAATTTTTCAATCATTAAGAGAAAAATTAGGAGCACAATTTACAGAAAGAGAAGGCGATAGGTTGGTCGCCGCCGCTTTTAACCCATATTTGGATGAATCATTAAATGTTGCAAGATTACAACGTCTATATGCAACCATCGAAGAGGCCGCACGAGCAAAACAAAACGCAATTAATTATTATAAAGATAACGGAACAATAAAAGGCTATGATATACCAGTGCTGGATTTTAACACTTTGTTAGATACTGTTTCTAAAGAATCTGATTTTGAAAACATGACCGATGAGCAAATAGAGCTATATTACGAAAACGCAGATCCTTTAGAACAAGAGAAGATTTTAAATTTTCTTAGAAAAAGAGGCCAGTAAATGTCTTTGCTAGAAAGATTAGAGGCTAAAAAAAAAGATAACGACTTACAAGAGGATGAATCTCTTACAGGCGGCGAGGTTTTAACACAGGCCATACAAAACATACCCTCAAGCGCAGGGCAATTAGTTTCTGACATCACAATGCCAATCCGGCACCCAATAATGACAGCACAATCATTAGCGAGTTTAGGCAGAGGTATTTACCAACTTACTACGCCAGGAGAACAACCCGACGAGGCTACAGCAAAAGCTGTGGGTAAATTTTTTGCAGATCGTTATGGAACATTTGAAGGTTTCAAAAGGTCTTTCGCGCAAGATCCATTAGGTATTTTAAGTGACATTTCTGTGGTTTTTACAGGCGGGGCCGCGGCCGCGGCAAAAGTTCCAGGCGTAGCAGGAAGAACCACAGCAACTATCTCTAAGGTCGGCGATGTTATAGATCCGGTTCTAGGTGGAGCAAAATTAGTCGGAGCAACTGCAAAAGGTGTAGGTAAGGTTGCTACTCCAGTATTAGGATTAACAACAGGAGCAGGCGCAGATGCCATATCAACTGCTGTAAAGGCAGGTGCATCTGGTCCAGAGGCGCAAAAATTGTTTTTAGAAAATATGCGCGGTCAAGTACCACCAGATGATATTGTACCAAAAGCATTAAAAGCGATGAAAGATTTGTCCGGACAAAGAACCAAAGGATTCAAAACCAGTAAGGCTCAACTTGCATTAGAAAGCACACCAATAGTTTTTTCTAAAATTACTGACAAAATAGCTGATTTTGAAAAATCAAAAATGTTTGAAGGCATGTCTGAGTTATCTACTAAAGCGCAAGATAAACTTAGTAGCATCAAAAAAATTGTGGCTGAATTTGAGGCCAATCCAAAACTTCATAACGCAAAGGGTTTAGACATACTAAAAAGAAGAGTCGATGCTGAATATCCAACAGGTCTCAATGTAGGCGATGCTGGTATGGTTGTAACTGATATAAGAAATTCAATCAAATCGCAAATCCTTAAAGAAGTTCCAGATTATGGAAAAGTAATGAAGGATTACGAATTAGCGATCAATTTAGAAAAACAATTTAAGTCTGAATTATCTTTGGGTAAAAATGCTAATGCGGGAACTACATTAAGAAAACTACAATCTGCTATGCGTAATAATGTAAATACTTCTTACGGTAACAGATTAAACATGCTTAACATGTTAGACCCAAGTTTGGTCACAGAAATTGGAGGGCAAGCTCTTAGCGCTATAGCACCAAGAGGTCTCCAAGGTTTAACTGCTGGAGCTGTGGCTGGCTACGGTGGGTTTTTTAATCCGGCCGCTTTTGCTGGATTGCCTTTGCAGTCACCGCGTTTAGTAGGAGAAACAGCATTTAAGATAGGTCAACTGCAAAAAAGTTTACAGCCTCTAAAAAGCAGGACAGCTTTACAAACGGCTAGGTCCGCAAGGTTATTTGGAGAGTTTCAAAGAGCGACAGATACGGACGATCAAGCTGAATTGCTTAGATTGTTGTTAAAAAATCCGGACCTGGAAGATAGCACAGAAAGTTTCAAGAGCAATGAGATTAATGATCTAAAAAGAGACGCTTTGCAGTTAAAAGATCAATTCGGTGATGACGATGATGATACAGATGTTTTAAGTTTGGCCGAAGGCGGTAATGTATCTATGACAGCAAACAATATTGTAAATGATGTATTGCTTTCGTATAGATCTGCATTTAGTCCAGAGGAATTACAAACCGAGCCATTGAAGAAACAAGTTATGTCTATGTTGAGAATTGAAAATGATTTAGAAAATCCAAAGTTTCAAGATCAAATATACAAAGAAATACAAACATATAGAAATAGACTACAAGCTGACATGAGACAAAGTAATTCTAATGAAATGGAGTCTTTGGAAAAAATGCAAAATTTATTAGATCAATCTCTAAATAAAAACATTGAAGATGGTTTTGCTACTGGCGATGAAATGATTATTGACCAATTAAAATATGCACCAAATTTATATCAAAATTTTGTTAATTTTAATAACGAAGATGATGCTATTGATACAAAAGAAAAAATAGCAAATAAAATACTACAACAGATTGAAAACAATGATTACACGCCGAAAAATGTAGTCAATCTTATGTTTGCTCACAAACAGTTTGCCCCTAATCAAACCATGCCTATTGTATTAAATAAATTACAAAGCACTTTGCCAGAGGACGAATTTGTTGACGTTAAAGATATTTTGAAAGACGGAATTATTAGTAAGGCATTTAGTGTGAATAAACAACAAAGCAACATTGCAGAAAATTTTTCTAATGTGATGAACGGGCAAAAAGAAATTGTAGATGCTTTGTTCTCACCGGTAGAGGTCGCAAGACTAAAAGGTTTTAAAAAAAATGTTTTGCCAGGTTTAAATAAGGAAATCAAGGATAATCCAGAAAATATTAACAATATTATGATTTCAGCTTTGGCCAAAAAAGACTTATTAAATTTTGCAAAACCTATAGCGGATGATAGTTCGTTAGACATAGCAAGACAAACTCTACAACGTTTTCAAGAACCGCTTGTAACGAAAGATCCAAGCCTAGAAATAGACGTTGACGAAGGCTTACAACTAGAGGCCATGCCTATGGCAGTGCCAGCTGAAAACGTAGATCCAGTAGAGTTACAAAACTTACAAACGTCTATCAATAACTTTGCTATGCCTACAATAGAGCAACCCGCTTTTGAACAACCAAGATCAGAATTATCTTTGCCAGAAATGATGTCGCCCACAATATTACCCGACGAGTTAGATCGTGAGATCGCTATGCGAAAAAGTGGTATTGCAGGTTTGGGATAAAGAGAGCGTTCTGTCGCAAACTACGCTCTAAAGTTCTGGAGATTAGGCTTGAAAAATTTATGAAAACTGCCTAGCCGCGACTAATCTTGTGACTCTGTTGCCTGGATCATGGCCCCAACTACTTCATAGTCTAACTCATAACCCATATGAGATTGTCCATTTGTTTTAATTTCAAGGTTTCTTGATATTAACCTTAATAATGCCGCTTGTTGATGCAATGTCAACCGACTAAATAATTCTATGACCTCTGGTGCCTCAAGCACTGGCTTATAAGATTGTGGCGTAGTTTTTTTAGCCATGACGTTTTTAAACATAAAAGTTTAAACAATGCCTCTATGTTCTTCTTCCCAATGAGCCTCAAGTCTTTTAAGTCTTGTATACTCATTTTCGATCAGAACTTTAAGCTGGTCAATTTTAGATCTTCTTTCCATGTTGCAAATTTCTTGCAAAAGATCGTATGTTGACACATCAACTGCTAAACTTTTCCTGGTTTTATTATTCTTAATATCTTGTTCCATGAGGGGATTGTATACGCTTTTGCACAAATATACAATTAAATATTAAAAAATGTATGATAAAATAATTTACCATGTATCAGCTAAAAAACTACCTTCTCAGCATGCAATCTCACTGGATGATAAACCAGGCAACTTATGATGCGGTGCAAGAAACAATACCTATCGTGGCCAAATATCATGCCGAAGGTGGAACCGAAAAAATGGCAAAGACACCAGTGCATGCTATGGCCAAGAAAATATATCCAGAGGTTTATAAGGTCCCATTGTTTCGCAGACAGTTCTGCAAACTGCTAGTCAAAGAGATTGACAGCATGCAAAAAGAAATAGGTTTCGAGGGTAATACCGACGAAGATGAATTACGGCAGATACCAGAAATAGTATTACGAGAACAGTGTCCAGAGCTTTATAGAAATATGTGGTTCGTGGCCCAGACCGTATTGAATCCAATCTTTATGGCGATCTGGCAAAGGAGCTGTGGAGATCCAGCAAGCATACAAATCGCTAACTACAACTTAAAAGATAAAAAGCAGGGAGCCTGGCACCACGACGAAAGCTCAGACATTAGTGTGGTGGTTCCTTTAAACACCGGAGACTATGAGGGCGGCGGCACGGAGTTTCATAATCACGGGGCCATCAAACCTTTGCCAACCGGGCACGCTTTAATCTTTCCTAGCTTTACGCATTTACACAAAGGCTTGCCAGTCGGATCTGGTGATAGATATTTATTAGTCTTTTGGTTATGCAACAAAGACCGCATTTTTAACCTATATCAAGACCTTTTTTAAAATTTCATAAATATACAAATGTGCATATTTGTGCATATTATGTTATAATAGGTTTGGGTCAAGGTTTTATAAGAGTATAAAATCGCCCAATTTGATTAGGAAAAATTTATGAAAATAATCAAAAACACTTCTGGTTTTGATACTGGAAAGTTGAGGTCCTTGTTTAGTTTTATACATAGACAGGTGGCTAAAGATGAGGGGAAACTCTCGTTTTGGAAAACCCTAAATATCCAAGTCCAAAGCAAAACCACTTCTAGTTTCAGTGGTCGAGCTTATCTTGGCAAGCACCATTCTAAAAAATGGGATATGTTCCTTTCAGTTGCAGACACAATTGACTTGTATGATTTGTCACAACTCTTTGCACATGAACTCATGCACAACTATGGTTATGAACACCATCAGTTTCCCAGGCGCCCATTGAGCAAAGAGCAACTAGATGATATTAAAGCAAACTTTGATATTAGTGATATGAAGAAAGTTGCCAGAGCAAAAAAACGTATCAACAAAGTGGCTCAAAGGTATGAGCGAATGTTGAAACGACAAAAGGCCTGGAGTAAAAAACTCAAACTTGCTAACACCAATCTTGCCAAAGTCGAGAAAGAGATTCGTAAGTATGAGCGAGTTCACTCTGAGGAGAAACGAACTACCAAGTATCTTGACCCACTTCCAGTTAGGGAGCCTAAAGAAAAGATTGATTGGGAGGGCAAGGTGTTGGAGTGGGCGAAGGAGAATGATGAGTTTGTCCTTGATGAAAGATGGTGGGATGGTTGTTGTTGGACTTCAGATAGGTGGGTTAGTATTGATGGTAACTCACCTAGTGATTATGACCAGTTGGCCAGGAACAAGACTTGGCAACAGTGGTGGTATCTACTTCAAGAAGGTTTGGAGTTAAAGAAACAAGGTCGCTTGCATGAGTGGTCGATGAACTACTAATCTTTGGTTAAACAAAAGACCCTCCGCAATGGAGGGTTTTTTTTAATATAGATCTCCAAGTTCCACAACCTGTGGGCCTTCTAAGTTAAAAGGTTTGAAGTCGCCAGATTTCTCGCACTCTAATATCATGGCAAGGGCCTGTTCGTTCTTGGCTCTTGCATAAGCAATGGCCTCGGATGACATGGAGTAAACCGCATAAGGGTATGGATCTGTTTTGGCCTGGGCCAAGAAGTTAAACTTATCCGCTGGTAAATCTAAAGCCTTACAAGCATCTAAATATAAAGCGGCCTGCATGTGGTACTTAAAATTATTGATCGCTTGTTTGAAACCTCTGGGTGATGCGTCACGACATGTTTTGAGATCCCAAACATCTTGGCCGTCATACCAATCGATTCGGCATTTAAACAATTGACCGTGCCACATAAAAACAAGAGATAGTTCTACTTTGTCGGTTTCTTTCGGGACATAGTCCTCGACTATTTTTCTGCGCTCCATGCAAAGGTCATAAAGATCCTGGGTAATAACAGTTTTGTTACCAACGGTTGCGATAAAGTCCTCATACATTTCTTTGCCGACTTTTGTTCTGCGATCCATAGGTGGTTGAATCACAAACTCATCATCAAACTTATGATGCTCCAGGAATACGGTGTGTTGGACCCGACCTTCCAGCAGAGCTGGCGACTGCTCAAGTGGCTTTGCATTTTTCCAGGTGTAAGGACATTTAATGGCCGCGGTAAGATCGTGAGATCTAAAAGCTGGTATGTTTGCATATTGCTCATAAGTTAGATCTTCATATATTCCTTCTTGTATTATTTTCATTGTTGCGCCCCTTGTATTTCTTCCGGTGTTAAATTAAAACAATTAAGATTGCCTGCCACGGTTCTGCGCTCGCCCTCACCAAAAAAAGGATAAACGCAATGTTGCATCCAGGACGGAAACATAATTAACTTACCAACCTCGGGTTTTATATATCTTGATTGCGATGGCCGCAAACGTTCTGGATCAGCTACTTGATTGAGGCCATAAGTAAAATTGATAAAACCATCGATTGCACCAGAGCTGTTATACAAATTAAAATTTATTTCTTCTTCCTCCCCAGGTTTGGTTATTTGGTCCGGAACTTTAGTCCAACAAGTAAAAGATATTCCCATTGGTGTTTTGGTAAGATGATCGTGTATTGGGTTGTAATCACCCTCGTAACTATGAACCGACCACAGCTGATCCATTTCTATTTTTTTAGGAAAGATTTGTGATTTGGTAAACTCAACAAAATGTCTTATGTAACTTACGCCTAAATTTTCTACCACTTGTCTAAACTCAAGAATTTCTGGTTTAGTAAAGTCAATCATCAATTGTTCGCCTTGATGTATCTGGCCAATCAATTTATCGCCAGCAGATTTTTTATTTTTATCTTTTCTTAATTTGTCCAGGTGATTGTTTAGGTCGCTTACCATTTTTTCTGACATTTGATGTTCAACCATCAAAGCGGCTGGCAGTGAAAAAACGTTGTAGTGTATGTCTGTCAAAATAATCTCAAAGAAAGTGTGGGTGACTCGGAGTCAACAATAAGCCACCCACTTAGCACTACCCTCTTGCTAAAACGGTATTTGATCTTCGATGTCTTTATCTTCGTCTGGTTTGGCTAAGTCTGCCAATCCAGGTTCGGGAGCGGCGGTTTCTTCTTCTTGCCCTTCTTCGCCCTGTGGGTTAGCGGCTTGATATTCAAAACTATTTAAAATTTCATATTGTATACCTTTCGGTAATTCGTCAAAAATATCTACCATGGCCTTAGATTTATCATTCATGTTGCCATTAAATTCATCGCAGTAATCGTCTAGGTCAAAAATAACTTGCGGGTTTACTGTAGCTACTTTTTGCACGCCGCCGTCGGGTCGTGATAGTTTTAATATTTTTGGATTACCTCCAGCAAAACCTCTAGCTGGATCTGCCGCCGTATGACCTATTTCAATTCTAGCTGTCATACCTACAAGTTTACTGACATCGAAACCGTCGAGTTCTTCTTGAGTAAAAGTTTTATCTCTCCAGTTCTCTAGGTCTTTTCTTAAATTGGCAGCCTCAAACAATGATGCAGTGTAAGTCTTGCTAACACCAAAAGGTCTGCCATCTTGCATGGTAATTTCATTGTCCGCCGGATCCACGGCTTTGGTTATTTCAAAGTCAAGGCGTATTTCTTTTTTCTTATTTACCTCGCCTTTAAATTCTTTTTCTCTTGTTCCAAGATCTACGATTCTAAAACAAGTTCCTTCGTATTTACCTGGTTGCAGTTTAGGAAAGTCCTCGCCACCCCCAGATGATTTTACAGTTAAGCTCATAATTTTCTCCTTTTTTGTGTTTGCTTATTTAGATAAATTAATATAGGATTGTATACACTTTTATATATAAAGCAAGACCAATAGGAAAAATTTGTGGCACTAAAAATAAACCGACCCAGCAAACCAAAGAATTTTAACACACCTTTTACAACAGATTATCAATTCCAGTTTAGTCAATTTTTGGCTGAACATGGATTGGAACCAGACCCAAAAAAGGGTTTGATCGCCGACGGGTCCATTGGTCGGGCATATATAAATGTAGGCGGTCAAAGAAAGTTGGTGGGTTGGTATCAGTTGTGGACCGATCAATCGGTGCCGTTTGGCCGATTGGGTGACTATCGTGTCTCGGCTGACCAACCCACGGCTATCTGGAAACCCGAGAACTCGCAACGACGCAGGATAACCAAGAAACAAAAAGAGGAAATAGCTGAGCTCCAGAAACAAGCAGAGGTCAAACAGGCCGAAAAGTATTCACGCTCTGCTAAACGCGCTCAGAGCCTCTGGGACAAAGCCTTACCATGTGAGAAACACCCTTACCTAGAAAAGAAGAAAGTCCTCTCCTACGGCCTTAGAATGGACGAGCACAATAATCTAATGATTCCGCTGTATGACAAGCAAATGACAATTGTGGGGATTCAATACATAGATGAACACGGTGGCAAACGTTTTCTTACTGGTTCTAAAAAAAGCGGTAGCTTTTTTATTCTTGGATCGGAGATCTTAAAAAGTTCAGACATACTCAATTACGCTGAGGGATATGCCACAGCCGCATCTGTTTACGCTGACTACTCACAGCCAGTTATCGTAGCGTTTGACGCTTATAATCTTACGCCGGTCGCAGAGGTGATGTTCGAGTTTTTCGCTGACCGCAAGCATGTTTTCATAGCCGACAACGATGATAGTAAAACCGGAGAAAAGGAGGCGACCAAGGCCTGTCAATATATTCGTAAGAATAAAGGCCAAGCGGAAGTCCTCATGCCACAAACCCAGGGTGATTACAACGACCACAAAAACGATCTCGAAGAGATCGAGTCCGTTGAAGGCGAAGTCATACCCGCGATGCAAAAATTGGACCTACCGACTGAGTATGATTTCCAACGCAGTGCAAGCGGTAGATTTTTGAACACCAAAGACAACATTAACGGAGTGATGAAAACGCATGACATAGAGGTGCGTTACAACGTGATAAAAAAACGCATGGAGATAGAGATACCGAACATGAAGTTTATCGCTGACATGAAAGAGGAGGCTAGCCTCATTGAGATCGAAGATCGGTGCATAAACATGGGGATCCCGCACACTAAAGTTAGAGATTACCTAAAAGTATTGGCTAAAGAATACAACCCGGTAAAAGAATGGATCGATTCCAAACCCTGGGACGGCAAGGATAGATTACCAGCTTTTTTAAACTCACTGGTTACGCATGAATCAGCACAGCTGAAAGAAATGCTAATGAAGAAGTGGTTAATTAGTTGTGTTGCCGCGGCATATGAAATCAATGGCGTTGAACTCGAAGGCATACTTGTTTTACAGGGCGCACAGGGCTTAGGTAAGACGCTGTGGTTCAAGCGGCTGTGCGATTACGATAGAGGCTGGCTGTTAGAGGGTGCTACATTAAATCCGTCTGACAAAGACAGTGTCAAGCGCGCGGTGAGTCACTGGATCGTTGAACTCGGAGAGATTGAGTCGACGTTTAAAAAATCCGACATTGACCAACTGAAAGCCTTTGTTACGGCTAAGACCGATGAGCTAAGACTGCCGTATGATCGAGCCTTTACCACTTATCAAAGGCGNACNGCCTTTTATGCNAGTGTTAATGCGAGAGANTTCTTGACGGACACGTCGGGNAATCGAAGATTCTGGGTNCTCGCAGTTAAGGANATNGACGTNAATCATGGCGTAGACATGCAACAGCTCTGGGCCCANGTNAANGAGACGATGTATGTGCCAGGNCAAAAGAATTGGTTTCTCTCNCCNGATGAGCGNGAGCTCTTACAAGAAAGNAATGAGATNTANCGNACNCAATCNAGCGTTGAGGATCTACTGCTAGAACACGTCGACTTTGAATCTGAGCATACNCAACCTGTGCAAATGACTAAGNTATTACGCGANCTGGGTATTAAAGCACCGAGGATGCCAGACTTTAAAGAGGCCAGCCGTGTGCTCCATGAAAAAGGCATAGAGGCANGAAGGACAAACGGCAANAANGTNTATGANATNGATTACAAGGCCATNGANGATAACAGTGGCATAACATTTGGAGATAAATTCTAATGGCAGGCAAGGGCGATCGACCAAGACCTGGAGTTTACTCGCAAGAGTATCGCGATAACTTCGACAAGATTTTCGGCGCAAGACGGAGAAAGAAACGTAGGCCAAAAAGTTACGAAATAAAATTACAAGCACATGAGGCTAGGTTGGCCAGGCAAAAAAAAGGATGATGGATGAAATGTTGGCATTGTAATAGCGAATTGATATGGGGTGGCGATCACGATATAAGTGAAGAAGATCCTAGTTATGAGATGGTAACTAATCTAAGTTGCCCTGTTTGTAATGCCGAAGTTGAGGTATATGTTCCTAAAGGTGCACTGCCTGTTAATGTGGATAAACATGCACAAAATGATAAGAATGTATAAGACGAGCGAAAACAGGGTGGCATTTAGTGTATAGTAAAAAAGACTATACCCTGTCGATTTTTGCTTTACCTATAAGGTTTATTAGCTATAAGTGTATAAGGTATATATATAATAAAGACATTAATTATCTATGGTTATAAGCACTAAAAAGGGGTTTATAGGGGTTGCATTATAGGAAGTGTTTGGAGGCTATACACTACACACCCTAACCTGTTTACAATATGGAAATGGATCTAAAGAAAATTAAATTGATACTGAGCGATGAGGACATTGAGATCCGAACGGATATTGTTGAGTCTGTTTCTTTTCTTGGCGTAGCCAGAAAATATAAAGATGAGGACTTGATAGGCGTGCTNAAAATAGATGAAAATATNTTCATANCATTTGTAGAGGAATAAGATGCCAAGAAAACCAAAAGATAAAGTCGTAACAACACCGAAACAATTTGAGAAAGATGAAGAGTTTAGNTTGACAGAAATGCAAGCCGCTTTTGTTTGGCATTACACCGAAGGTGCATGCGGTCAAACCGAGGCGGCCAGAAAAGCGGGTTATGAATTTCCTGCGGTATCGGCAAATAAATTGTTATCTGGTAAACATCACCCGAACGTGGTTCGAGCCATACGAGTTAAACAAGATGAGCTGGCAGAAAAGTATGCGATAACACCACAAAAGACTGGGACAATGTTATGGAAGATTATGGAAACTGCATACGAATCTGGACAGCTGAACGCGGCTGTCTCTGCGATTAAAGAACTCAATCAGCTTGGCGGTTTATCAATCAACAGATCCCAGAACATAAACATAAACGCTAACCTGGAGAAGATGAGCAAGGATCAAATCAAGGAACGCCTAGGCCAGTTACTCGGAGCAGAAACACAGACTTACTCGCCGAAGGATAAATAAGAATATAACTGTGTAAAAGGCCGCATACAGCCAAAAAAATAAATTTTTCCAAAATCTTTTTTTTCTGCAAAAAACAACCGCAGATCAGTAACTTACAACTGTAAATATGTATACTTTTTTGCAGATCATAAGTAGCGTTGTGAGCACAACGGTAACAGCAAAAAAGATTGGAGTCCCTGGCGGCCCTTTTTTTACTGGGTTTTGCGATAAATTTGGACCCAATGGCCCGATTTTTTGTGTCAGCGCAAGTTGCGGTCATTATAAGTAAGTTAGACGCATTGAATCACCAAAAAAAATGATCCTAAAAAAATTTTGCAAAAATTTGTAGAATTTAATACACTCAATAAATGCCGATTAACAGTAGAAACAAAGGCGCTAGTTTTGAACGCCAGGTGGCCAACATCCTCAACGAGTTTTTCGAGCGTAACGGCATCGACTTTAGAACCAAACGTAACCTGGTTCAATATCAAGAAAAAGATCTATGCGATCTGGACATACCTTTTCACGCGGTTGAATGTAAATCATACAAAGAAGGCAAATGGCTTAAGACCTCCTGGTGGGATCAAGTTTGCAGTTCCAGTAATGGAAAGATTCCTGCCTTGATTTTTAAGTTCAACCGCACCCCAATCCGAGTGGCCATACCTCTGCATGCAGTAAACACCGAATGGGACCCAGACAACCAAAAAAT